>Ga0265294_10001343_pt1 | contig 33223 bp, 34 predicted proteins | sample MunlanPumphouse3_FD_192504 | JGI IMG/M metagenome (GOLD analysis project Ga0265294, IMG submission 192504) | Groundwater microbial communities from a municipal landfill in Southern Ontario, Canada - Pumphouse #3 | ecosystem: Environmental > Aquatic > Deep subsurface > Groundwater | place...
CTTGTCAGAAGGCGCAAAGGCTCCGCCGGCGGCCACGATATGACCGCCGGCGGGTATCTGCCGATGGCGCAACAAAATCTGTCAGCAACCGAACTCTGGAATGCCCTGGTTCAGGACTTTTTAGAGGCTGTGGAAGCAACGCCCGCTCGAGAACTCTGAAAGCGGTGGGTCAGTATGCGATCCGGCAATTGTCCGATGTTGCAGACAAATCAGTTTTGACCGGCAAGACCCTTCAGCAGGGCCTTGACGTTTTGCCCCAGAACCCAATGGTTGTATCCGCCTTCGAGAACTCCGAAACACCCCCCGCCGCTTCTCAGAGCAGACTGCCGGACCCACTGGCCAATCTGGAAGTAGTCCTGAGTCTTAAGCACCCCGCCCCAGTCGTCCTCATGAAGGTCGAAACCGGCGGATATGCCGATCATGTCCGAACGGCACCAGTCCATGGCTTACACCGCTTTCTTTTGATGTGGTTTAATTTCAACGGACACCCTGCTAAGAGACAGGAAAACGAAAGCGAGGTGTCAGATGTCCGAAAAGAGTGCGAGATCGAACTACACCAAAGAGTTTAAGCAGGATGCTATCAAGCTGGTGGTGGAGCATGGCTACAGTTGCCAGGAGGCTGGCCGGCGACTCGGGACTGCCTGCGCGAACGTGTCACGCTGGGTGCGTCAGCATCGTGAGGAGCAGGAGCCGGATGGGCCTGGCAAGCTTCGCCGAGAACTGGAAGAGGAAAATCGTCGATTAAAAAAGGAGAACCAGCGGCTGCGGATGGAGCGTGAAATCTTAAAAAAAGCAGCGGCCTTCTTTGCGAAAAAGTCGAGTTGAGGTTCGACTTTATCCGGCGGTATAAGAAGGCCTATCCAGTCACCTTGATGTGCAAGGTGCTGCAGGTAAGCCGGAGCGGTTTTTATGACTACGAGCGCTATCGTCATCAGCGGCTGAGTCCGAATCCCGAGCATGCGGCCCTTGAGGCCAGGGCCAAAAAGATCTTCCAGATCTCGAAGGGAACTTACGGATCTCGTCGTATGGTCAAGGGCTTGGAGCAAGCTGGTTACGATGTCGGCCGGTACAAGGTCCGCAGTCTGATGCGCAGGCTTGTGCTCAAGGCCAAAACGCCGAGGCGCTACAAGGTGACCACCGACAGCAATCACAAGCATCCGGTGGCCCCCAACCGCCTTGATCGGCAATTCGAAGTGGATACTCCCAACCGGGTGTGGATTACCGACATAACGTACGTTTGGACGCTTGAGGGCTGGCTGTTTCTGGCGGTGGTCATGGACCTTTTTTCTCGTCAGATCATCGGCTGGGCGATGGACGCGCGGATGAAGGTGCAACTGGTCATCGACGCCCTGGCGATGGCCTATTGGCGGCGCAAGCCGGCTGAGTGATTGCTGCATCACAGTGACCGAGGCAGCCAGTATTCCTGTGAAAGGTATCAGAGGCAGTTGGAGCAGTATGAGATGATCGCGAGCATGAGTCGTAAGGGCAACTGCTGGGACAATGCCCCGACCGAAAGGTTCTTTGGCAGTCTGAAATCCGAGCACCTGGCCGACTTTCGCTTCGTTACCCGCAACGAGGCCAAAAGGGAAATTCTGGAGTACATCACCTTCTATAACGTGTATCGCTCGCACTCATCACTGGGCTACGTCAGTCCAATGGAATACGAAAGGCAACAGTGGGTGAAGGTGGCTTAACCGAGGGTGTCCGTTTTTACTTGACCACAACATTGGCATACCGGACGGCCAGCATGCGACGCTTGGCCCGACGGCAGTGATCGGTAAACCGCACGCTGATGCCGGATTCGCGAACAAAACCCAGGATTCGGGTCAGCACCCGAACGCTGTCGTAAAGAAGAGCGGAGACGGCGGGCTTGTGGATGTTGCTTTCCACCACCGTGCAGTCGATTCGAACCTGCCGCCCCTTTTCGATGTTTTTCTGTTTGCCGCGAACCGTCAAGATCCGGTTGATCTGCTCCCAGGCCTTTGAAGAAATGCGCTTGATGTTTTTTGCAAGGGCCGATTTCTTGAAACGCCTGCCGGCAATGCCGATGCGGCAAAACCGCTGCAACGAGTTCGAATCGGCCAGATGAAAGGGAAGAAGCTCGTAACTGATCCCAAACATCTGCTTGGCAATTGCCGCTCTCAGAACCTGCTCCGCGCTCATCCCGCTGGCGCCGGTCGCCTTCGGACGACCGCCCCGACAAAGATCTTAATGAACCATGTCCACTATGATAGCTTCCTGATCGAGAATCAAGCTGATGCTTTCCAGTTCCCTGGCTTGCGGATGATCGACAGCCGGATTCATCAGCGGCAATTGTTTTTTACTTTTTTCGCGCATTTTGCGGCGGCCCCTTTCTTTGTTTTTGCAGCAATATCGATTGTTTGGTCACTTTCGTTATACTGCAAAAACCATGGAAAGCCCACAGTAAAATGCGCTTTCTTTATAAATTACGGTTAGTTATTGCCGTGTATGGGCACTAATTAAAGGGGGAAAAGGTAAGTGCCGCCTAAACAGCGGGCAATGTAGCGCAACCGAATTATCATAAACGAGTATTAAGCAGTTTAATTCTGAGCAGTTTCTTTAACAGCTGAAGAAAAAAAGGCCAGAGTAGATTGAATGACACCTGCCTCTGGCCTTATTGAATACCGCAGCGGGCCAGTTAAAAATTGTACCGCAACCCGAAATAGACATTATGGGTTGCATATTCCGCATCGACGACTCCAAATTCGGGATCTTCCGTAGCAAAGTACCGGTATTGTAAATCAAGGGTCACATTTTCATTCATGGCGTATCCCACACCGCCACCCAGCTGATACGCAAAGACCGTGTCATCATCAGAGCCTATTCGATAGCCCGCTATCTCAAAACTTTTCACTTCGATCCTGGCCATGCCGATTCCGAGGCCGATATACGGTGTCAACGGACTGGTGTTTACAAAATCGAAATACCCGTTTATTAGTAAGGAAAAGCAATTGATATCCCCGTAAGCAGAGGCACTATATCCATACGCCGATGCTTCCTCGATGTCATTTTGCTGGTATCCGAATTCTCCTTCTAATCTAAACATCCCGAAATTGTGTCCGACGGCAACTCCAAGCGCATAGCCGGTGTCGAATTCAAGTGTAATGGTATCGATGTTGTCTGTCACATCACTATCCTCCAAGAAGGCCATTCCCAGCCGACCGCTCACATATGGCCCTGGATCAGCACTAAAGGAAATTTCAGGAAGCATCAACAGCATGAACAAGCCCAAAACAACCGATAAAATCTTTTTCATAGTACGCATTCTCCTTTTCCTTCTGACCTAGTTAATTATCTTAAACAGAACTCTCAATGTATTAACTCAACTTTCGGGAATTGATTGGTGAAGCAAAAATGGTCTATCCATTTGATTTTATGAAGAAATAACTTGAAGAGCCCAGGCTGTTGATTTATAGTGGATCTGCAACAATTCACAATAATATCAACAGAAAGGGCTCAAATAGACCATACCAATATCGCCTCCCAATCGCAAGCCCAGATTCATGTTCAAAGCAAAATCGATGATTTCTTTGGCCGTTTCAAAATTGCCGCCCTCATGCATCGGTGCGGGGTGCGCAAACATCACGGCCATAGTGTCCGCTCTTTGACAGAAGCCATTTTCACACTGCCCTTTGTCGGCAAGAACTTCTTCCGCGGCATCGCGATCAACAACGAATTGCCATTTGGCAAAGATGCCGCTTACGAGTTGCTCAAGGGTAAGACCTATAACTGGCTTCGGTTGCTGCTTTCTCTGGGCCAGCGACTGTTTGCCATGTTCAGCCGGCTGACCAGCGACAATCGCGAATCGGTACTCATTATTGACGACAGCCCGTATGACCGATCCCGCTCCAAATGGGTGGAACTGCTCTCCAATGTCTGGGATCACAGCACCGGGCGCTTCCTGAAAGGTTTCCGAATGCTCACTATCTGCTGGTCGGATGGCGCCAGTTGCCTGCCCATGGATTTTGCCCTGTTGTCTTCCTCGGATGCCGACAAACGGGTATGCGACAGCCAGAAGTCAGTGGACAAACGTTGCTGTGCCTATCAGCGCCGCAAGGAAGCTACCGGGAAAGCAACCGTGCATTTGGAAGCAATGCTCAAGCGTATCCTTTCGACGGGCGTATCGGCCCGGCACTTGCTGATGGACAGTTGGTTCACGATGCCGGCGACCGTTGTCGCGTTAGCCCGGCACATGAATGTCATCGGCATGGTTAAAAAGTCTTCTCGCATTCACTACAGCTTCAATGGCCAACCCATGGACATCAAGGCCATCTACCGCAGGCTTACAAAACGTCGTGGACGCGCCAGGATCGTGGCCAGCGCCAATGTGATGCTCAAGGATGCGGTTGCCGCCAAGCTGGTATTTGTACGCGACAAACGGAAAAAGGAATGGTTGGCCCTGTTGTCAACCGATACGAACCTGGCCGATGAGGATATCGTGCGCATCTACGGCAAACGATGGGACATCGAAGTATTTTTCAAGATGGCCAAACAGCATCTGAAACTGGCCAAGGAGATCCAGTGCCGGGATTTCGATGCCCTGATCGCTCATACTTCTATTGTCTTCATGCGCTACATGTTCCTGGTATACCAATGCCGCATGGAAACGGATTATCGCAGCTTCGGAGACCTGTTTTATGCCTGCTGCGAGGAAGTGGCGGATATCTCCTTTATGGAGGCGCTCTACCGCATCTTAACGCTGGAGGTCGATCAGTTGAAGCAACTGGGCACCTTCTGCGAAAAAACGGCAGCCGCCTTCTTCGATGCAATCACGAATACCGCATTGCAGTATGTTGGCTTGTCAAAGAGCAAATTGGCGATCGAATAAACCCGATTCAGAAAGTTGGGTTATTAAATAATGGATGAAAATGCAAAATCTTTTCGTGTATTGATTACAACACTTTCACGCCGGCGTCAATGGCTTACGAGTTGCCACGGAGGTCAAGTGGCGGACCACATTCAACAATTCAAAGCGCTGGCTGACTCGGCATGGAATCCAGCCGGTTAACGGCCGCTGAGTTTCTTTCCAAAGGAGTTTCAAAGAATTCTGGATGTTTACTATCACCACACAAACCCAATTAAACACCGGAAGTTCTACAGTCTGTTTGCCGCCAGTTGAAACCGACATAAATGCCCGTGGATCTCCTCTAAAACAGGCGGCATACCAAAATCCAAACTGCAAAAATTATTACAAGCAAATAATGTGCCATTATTAAATTTTAATTAATACGAAGGGTTATCCTTTTGTTGTCTGTCAAACTGTATCATTTCGTTACAAATTCCCCTGAATTAACCATGGTACATGCGTTACATTTTTATACAATATACGTACAATACGCCTAATAGTGTTGAGTGACGCATGGATGATGGAAGCAACGTCCGCCCGCGTACCCTGAAAGCGGTGGGCCGGTATGCGATCCGGCGATCGCCCGATGTTGCAGACAAATCAGTATTGACCGGCAAGACCCGTCAGCAGCGCCTTGACGTTTTGTCCCAGAACCGAATGGTTGTATCCGCCTTCGAGGATGCCGAAACACCCCCCGCCGTTCCGCAGAGCAGACTGCCGGACCCACTGGCCGATCTGGAAGTAATCCTGAGTCTTAAGCACCCCGCCCCAATCGTCCTCATGAAGGTCAAAACCTGCGGATATGCCGATCATGTCCGAACGGCACCGGTCCATGGCTTCATTAACCTCCTCCAGATATGTGTCCCGGCTGGCGGCGCTGACATTGTGAAGGGCGATGTTTCCATACTGCTGAAGAATGTTGACGGTTCCGTCGCCATAGTGCAGATCGATGTCCAGCACATAGGCGGTTTTGATTTTTCCGTGATCCAGCAGATATTTCAAAGCCACGGCAATGTTGTTGAAATAGCAGAATCCCCAGGACGATGCCTCGGAAGCATGGTGGCCCGGAGGGCGGATCAGGGCAAAGCTGGGAGCTTCAAGCCCCAGCAAAGCCGCCTGAATCGCTCCGCCGGCGGCCAGTGAAGCGATCGAGTAAAGTCCCTGAGAACGGACGTGTTCGACATGATCGTCTGTATGCACCGCCAGAAGGTCCTGAACAGCGGCGGGTTCGGCAGGAATCAGCTCGACCCAGGATGGCATTTCGGCGACAATGGATTCCATTCGGCCGGCCAGGGCTGCCGGATCCGAGGTGTATACCTCGTAAAAGTCTTCATGAAATACGACCTTCATTTCAACCCCCCCCCTTCGAAAGGTTCGCACGAAATTTATGACGCAAAAATGCGGGTCAAAGCCGCAGCGCGATCCACTTAATGACCTGATTCCGCCGATGGAAACCACAGACAGGACGATTTAAATTTATTGCAGAACAGGACAGCTCCGTATGTTTTTGCGGAAGCTTACGGCGATTGACCATTTGAATCGGATTGAATCTTTATATTTCGAACCCTTTAATATATGAATATTGGATTGCATAAAACGGGTCAAGGCAAAAAGATCAACGAGAGCATCGATGATCGAACATTCCCCACCCAAACATCTTCTCAATGCATCGCCCCGGTTTAACCGCCAAATTTTCTTTGACATTCAAGCGGCCCGTATCCTATAGTTTTTTGCTGATTTTATAATCCTACCAGTTTTCCAATAGGTTGCGGAGTGAGTATCTAAATGAATCTCTTCAGAAGCGGTTTTGATCAAACGATCGGGCGCTGTTTGAATGTCGCGTTTCGGAATGCCGGTTGCCGTGTTCTGCATGCGCAAAGCAAGCCGGAGCAATGGACAGAATTCGTTTTGCGATCGACTGCGTGCATATGAGAATACGTTAAAATGAATAAGACCGATGACTGTAAAAAATTCGAGTCGTTGACCGCTCAAGTGGAAGCTGATCGGATAGAATGCCTGGAGACTGTTGCGGCGAAATTGCGCGAGCGGGTGAAAGAGCTTACCTGTCTGTATGGCATTTCGCAGATCATTTCGGATCCGGACAAATCGTTTGCGCAGAAGATAATGCACATCCTCTTGCTGCTTCCGCCGGCCTGGCAATATGCCGCGCGCGCCTGCGCCCGGATCATTATTGACGGGGAAAATTATCAAACCCCTGATTTCCAGTGCGGAAAGCATCAACAGATTGCCCGTATATGCGCCATGGACCAAGACCGGGGTGTGGTGGAAATCCACTATGCGGAAGCAGGTTTTCCCCCGAAAAAAAATCCGTTTCTTGAAGAGGAACAAAGTCTGCTGAACAACGTTGCGGGCCAGATCGGGCTGATGATCGAACGCAGGGATGCACAGAAGATTAAATCCGAGCTTCAGGAACAGCTTATTGAGGCCGCTCGTCTGTCCGCAATTGGCCAGTTGGCCGCAGGAGTTGCGCATGAACTCAATGAGCCCTTGAATACGATTCTTGGATTTGCCCAACTGGTGCAGAAAACCGCTGGATTGCCGAATACGGCGAAAAAAGATTTGAAAAAAATTACGGACGCCTCACTTCATGCGCGTTCGATCATACGGGAACTTCTGATATTTGCCCGTCAGTCACCCCACATCATCACAACGATGAGCCTGAATCGAATCGTCGAAGACGAACTGAGCCTGCTGGAGTCGATGTGTCTTAAGTCTGCCGTGGAGGTGAGACGCATCCTCGATCCGGATCTTCCGGAGATTGTTGCCGACAAGTCCCAGATGCTTCAGATACTCTCCAATCTTGTGGTCAATGCCATTCAGGCCATGCCTGAGGGCGGGGTGCTTACGATCCGGACCTCGTTCGATTCATTTGACGTCTCACTGGCGGTCGAGGATACGGGCATCGGCATGAACGAGGAGTTGAAGGATAATATATTCGTCCCGTTTTTCACCACCAAGGATGTGGATCAGGGAACCGGCTTGGGACTTGCCGTGGTGCATGGTATTGTGACATCACATGGCGGCAGAATTGCTGTCGAAAGTGCGCCGGGGCAGGGGTCTCGATTTGTCGTAACGCTTCCGAGGAAGCAGAAACCTGCGGGGAAGGCAAACAAAGGCAATGACGGCACGGAATAAAAGCATACTGGTTGTGGATGATACGCCCACCGCCCTCGAGGTGATTCAGAGAAACCTGAGCGCGTCAGGATATCGGATCTATACGGCTTCAAATGCAGTTGATGCCATACAGTTGCTCGAAAACATTCCAATAGACATTGTCATAACCGATTATAAAATGCCCAAAGTGAGCGGGCTCGATCTGATACGGCATGTCCGGGAAAATTACTACAACACCGAGGTGATCATGATCACCGGCTATGCATCGGTAAAGGGCGCCGTGGAAGCAGTGAAAATGGGAGCAGAGGAATACCTTCCGAAACCATTCACCGATGAAGAACTCTTTGCCGCCGTCGAGCTGGCGCTGAAAAAGCTGGAACTTCACAAGACCGTGCGCGATGGAAAGCCGCGTGTCGATCCGAAATCTTTTGGCATCCTTGGAAAATCAAAGCCGATACAAAGGGTGCTGAGAGATATAGAGAAAGCGGCCGAATCAACCGCCACAGTGCTTGTTTTAGGCGAAAGCGGCACCGGAAAGGAACTGGTGGCGAGGGCCGTTCATTACAGCAGCAATCAGGCTTCGGCGCCCTTTGTGCCGGTAAACTGCGGCGCCATACCTGAGAAATTGCTGGAAAGCGAGTTGTTTGGATATGTGAAAGGAGCCTTTACCGGCGCAAACGAGTCTCGTGCTGGATTTTTTCAAACCGCTGACGGAGGCACGATCTATTTGGACGAGATCAATGAAATGAGCCCTTCCATGCAGGTCAAACTCCTCCGGGTTCTTCAGGACAAGCAGGTGCTCATGATTGGCGCGAGGAAAGCCCAAAAGGTCAATACAAGGATTGTTGCTTCGAGCAACAAGGACCTGCGCAGCCTGGTAGAAAAAGGCGTATTCCGCGAAGATCTGTTTTTCCGGTTGAATGTCATAACGATCAGGATTCCCCCTCTGCGGGAACGTCGTGAAGATATTGCGCTTTTGATCTCTCATTTTGCCGCCAGTTTTGCCGCAGAGCAGGGAAAGCCCGCTCCTGTATTTTCAGATGAGACATTGCAGGTGCTCATGAATTATTCCTGGCCCGGCAACATCCGGGAGCTGGAGAATCTGATACAGCGGCTGGTGATCATGGCGGAAAATCCTATTATCAAGGTTCCTGACCTGCCGACAATCATGCGATTTTCAGCCATTTCTTCCCCCGGCTCCTTCAGGCCTCTGGCTGAAGAAGAAGCAGCCTATATTCGTATGGTTCTTGCAGGTGTGGGAGGAAACAAATCCCGTGCTGCGAAGATACTCTGCATCGATCGCAAGACATTAAGGGAAAAACTTAAAACAGATCCTGATCCTTCCGATCAACCCGCATAAAACCTCCGGCAGGTGGTGCAAATTTCCCCGACAGGGTAGATTCTCCCCGCCTCATTTTTTTCCTGCATTCAAGTCATCAAAAACAAAGCGATTGCACATCCCGGAATTTTTATAAAATTATTTAGAAAATACAATGTGTTATAAGATTGTGCACCCGTCGCTTGATCGATGTTTTGCTGGAATCCAACTCCTGAATTTGTGGCACATATATTGCCCATAGAGCTATCTGGATTGGAAAAAGCTCTGCCGTTGATCCGAAGAAACGGCATCTCCGGTCGATTCATGCGGACTTGAAGCCAAATCAGGGAACAGAGTTGCCGGAACTTTTTGAAAATCGAAAACCGTTGTTTTTCGGCAACGATGGACCTGCGGAATCTTCATGGGGTTATTGTTTGCAGTGAGCCGAACAAGACCAAAGGAGACGATATGACTCAATATTCACTGAATAAAGGAATCTGTTCGAACTGTCATTTTGCATCGACCTGCCTGCATTCTTTTGTGGGCATGCAGTTCTGCGAGGAATATGAGATCGCTGGTTCCTTTCAGAAATCAAAGGAAAGCAATGGTCCATCGAAAGGAGAGGCAATGCAACAGATCAATCCGAAATACGGGGACAGCCGGTCTTCAGAAAAAATCCTGGGGCTGTGCAGCAACTGTTTAAACAGAGAAACCTGCCGGTTCTCCAAACCTGAATCCGGCGTCTGGCACTGCGAAGAGTATGAGTGATCAAAACAGAAAACAAACTGCGAACCGATTTGCTGAGGGACAATTCACATGAACCTTGAATGCATTGATACCATTATTGAGGCCCATCAGAATGAGCCGGGATCAACGATTTCGATTCTGGAAGATATTCAGGATCACTATCACTATCTTCCCGAGGAGGCCTTGAGAGCGGTTGCTCTGAAAACGGGCGCCAGTCTTGTCGATATTTACGGTGTGGCCACGTTTTACAAAGCCTTCAGCCTCAAGCCCAAGGGGAAGCACCTCATATCCGTATGCCTGGGCACGGCATGCCATGTGCGCTCTGCGCCCGCCATTGTAGATGAATTTATGCAGCAACTGGGTATCGGCCCCGGAGAAACCACTGCGGACAAAAATTTTACCCTCGAGACCGTCAACTGCCTGGGAGCGTGCGCCCTGGGACCGATTGTAAAGGTGGATGATCGCTACTTTTCCAACGTGAAACGTTCGGATGTGAAAAAGATTATTCAAAAGGCCGGGTCGGGTTTTGAGGAAGCTCGTAAAGAATCGGACCGGACAGTATTTTCCGTTGCGGTATGCTGCCCGCATTGTCATCATGATTTAATGGACGGCCGCCATCCGATCGAGGGTCATCCGTCCATCTCCCTTCAAGTCTCTTTTAATGGAACTAAGGGCTGGGGAAGACTTTCGAGCCTCTACGGAAGCCGTTTGACGGAATCCGAACAGCCAGTTTCTCCCGACGAACCGGTAAAATTTATCTGTCCGCACTGTCGTGTTGATCTGATGGGAAAATCAAACTGCATGGATTGCGGTCATCCCATGGCGGTGTTGGAAATTCAGGGAGGAGGCGTTCTTCTTACCTGCGCGCGGTGGGGGTGCATGAATCGTTTGCTGTGTTTAAACAAAATGGATTCTTCCATTGAAACCAACACGAAATCGCTTTCTACAGGAAACTGATATGGAACAACTGAGATCAAGTGAAGAATTCGAGGCTTTTCGGCAGCGCCTTTTCTCAACAATTCGACCCGAAGTTCCGACCGTTGTCATTTCGGCCGGCACCTGCGGTCTGGCAAGCGGTGCAGAAAAGCTGATCCGCACGGCCCAGCGAGAAATTCTTGAAAAAAGACTTCAGGAAAAGATTTTTCTGAAAGTGACCGGATGCCATGGATTTTGCGAGATGGAACCTTCGGCGCTGATCGAACCACACAGAACCTTCTATCCTAATCTGGATGCCGGCGGCATGGAGCGAATCATACATGCATTGGTGGAAGGGAAAGTGGTCGAGGATCTTCTTTATGTCGATCAATCTACCGGGCAAAAAATAGAAAAACAGGATGACATACCGTTTTTCCGCCATCAGTCAAGGCTGCTGCTGGCCAAAAACGAGAAGGTCGATCCGCTCAATATGGATGACTACATCAAAAATGGCGGATATTCGGCTTTTGTAAACGCGCTGACGGATATCCGCCCCGAAGGGGTCATAGACGAGGTCAAGAGATCCGGTCTGCGCGGCCGGGGTGGCGCGGGGTTCCCCACCGGTATGAAATGGGAATTTCTGGCCAAGGCCGCAAACGGAAGGGGAAAATATATCGTATGCAACGCCGATGAGGGCGACCCCGGCGCATATATGGACCGCAGCCTGCTGGAAGGCAATCCGCACAGCATCATCGAGGGCATGCTGATCGGTGCCTATGCCACGGGTACCGATTCAGGCGTGATTTATGTTCGCAGCGAATATCCCCTTGCCATCAAGCACCTGAACGTTGCTCTGAAACAGGCGCGTCGTTCAGGACTGCTCGGCGCCGATATCCTCGGGACAGGTTTTGGTTTTGACATCTCAATAGTAAAGGGGGCCGGCGCCTTTGTCTGCGGAGAAGAAACGGCATTGATGCGCTCAATAGAGGGCAGGATGGGAGAACCCCGGCAGCGGCCGCCGTTTCCTGTTGAAAAGGGTATTCATGGAAAACCCACCCTGATCAATAATGTCGAAACATGGGCCAACATACCGGTCATCATGACAACCGGCGCCGAGAAATATGCAGGAACCGGAAACATCAACGCCGGCACCAAGATATTCAGCCTTGTGGGCAAAATCAAAAATACCGGGCTCGTCGAGGTGCCCATGGGTACGCCGGTCAGAAAGGTTCTCTATGAGATCGGCGGAGGCCAGGCCGGCAAAGCCGAAATCAAGGCCGTTCAGACCGGAGGACCTTCCGGAGGCTGCATTCCCTCCTCCATGTTTGATATGCCCATCAGTTATGAAAGCTTTGCAAAGGCAGGGTCCATCATAGGCTCGGGCGGTATGATCGTGATGGATGAGAATACCTGCATGATCGATGTGGCCAAGTATTTCATGAATTTTCTGAAGGACGAATCATGCGGCAAGTGTTTTACCTGCCGCAAGGGTACGCAGCGGATGCATGAGTTGCTCGACGACATTGCTTCCGGCAGAGGAACCATGGAGCATCTGACGCTTATGGAGGAACTGGCCGTCGTCATAAAGGACACTGCGATGTGCGGCCTCGGACAGACCGCGCCGAACCCGATTCTGTCCACACTCAAATATTTCCGGGATGAGTACATTGAGCATATCGAGAAAAAGCGTTGTCCCGCCGGGGTTTGCAAGGCGCTTATCCGCTTTTCCGTCAATGAAAACTGTACGGGCTGCGGCGCATGCGTAAAGGCCTGCCCGGAAAATGCCATTCAGGGTGAGAAAAAGCAGCGCCATGTGATTGATCCGAATCGCTGCAGCAGATGCGGCGCATGCAGGAGCGTATGTAAATTTGATGCAATCGACGTAAACTGATGCCGATTCTTCTTGTTACGAAAGACGCTGAAGCGTGTTGCAGAGTTTAAATAAGAATTTTCACCCATGGTCAAGCAATGCTTAAGGATAACGAGGAGATGGGGTGAAAATGTTTTTTTGGATTCAAACCAGGAAAGAGAATAAAAGGAAATAATATGATTGCCCTGACGATTAATGGATTGAATGTCAGTGTAGAGGAAGGAACGACCATTCTGGAAGCGGCGCGGTTCCTCGGGTTTCCCATACCGACGCTGTGTCATCATGAAGGACTTTCCCCCTACGGCGCCTGTCGGCTCTGCGTCGTGGAAATCGGGGAGGAACCGAAATCAAAACTGGTTACTTCCTGCACCTATCCGGTAGAGGAGGGGCTCAATGTTCGAACGGGATCCAGGAGAGTGGTCAGCGCCCGCAAGATGATCATCGAACTGCTTCTGGCATCGTGTCCCCAGTCAAAGATCATTCAGGACCTGGCATCCGCCTACGGCGTCCGGCAGCAGCGTTTCAGACAGGAGCACGAGGACTGCATACTCTGCGGACTGTGCGTGCGTATGTGCGCCGAGCAGATGATGGCAAAGGCCATTGGATTCCGCGGCCGCGGGACAAACAGAAGCATCGGCACCCCCTTTGATGTGCAATCCGATGTATGCAGGCTCTGCGGCGGCTGTATGTACATCTGCCCGGCCTGCCAGCTCCGCTGCACGTACAACGAGCCGGACAAGGCCATCTGCAATGCATGTGCAAACCTGAATCCCCCGTGTATTCAAAAGGATCAGTTTAACGACCTGATGTGTTACATGTCCCCATGTGTCGCCTGTGAGATTAATCATTAATAGTGATAAAGGAGTGAGATGAGATGATAGTGTCTACAACAAATGCATCAGCCGCAACGCTTACGAAAAACAGAACGGAAGATTCAGTCGTGCCGACTTCAGGCATGTGCGCGACCTGTGTGGATGGGTGTATCGGGATGTGCGAAATCGGAAAATCCGCGTATCGTGGTCACGAAGTCATATACCCTCAACCGTTTGGCGTGATCACCTGCGCAGGCGAAAAGAAATATCCGGTTGATTATTCGCATTTCAATATTATGGGAACGGCTGCCGGCGCATATGGCATTGAAGCCGACAGCGACAAGGCCATCTTCCCGGCCGTCAATCTTGAGGTGGCGATCGGGTACGATAAAGGTGTTAAATTCAAGCTTCCCTGGTTGATTTCCGGCATCGGATCCACCAATATCGCCAAAAACAACTGGGAAGGGCTGGCCATAGGCTCCGCCCTGGCGGGAACCGGTCTGACCATCGGGGAAAACGTCGTCGGCATGGATCCTGAAACCAAATTCAAAAACGGCAAAATTGTGGATACGGTCGATTTGAAACGCCGGGTTAAACTTTACACGGATAACCAGCGCGACGGCTATGGGGCGATCATCGTTCAGGCCAATGTGGAAGACTCCCGATTGAAAGTTCAAGAATATGCCATTGAGAAGCTTGGGGTTGAATGTGTGGAACTCAAATGGGGCCAGGGCGCCAAAGACATCGGCGGCGAAGTCAAAATCAAGGATTTAAAGAAGGCCCAGATGCTTCAGGAACGCGGTTACATTGTCCTCCCGAATCCCAATGATCCCAATGTAATCGAAGCCTTCAAGCGGGGAGCATTCAAGGAGTTCGAAAGACATTCACGGGTCGGCATGGTGACCGAGGAATCCTTTGCCGCAACCATCGAGGGGCTTCGCAAGGCAGGTGCAAAATATATCTTCCTCAAGACAGGTGCCTACCGTCCGGTTGATCTGGCCAGGGCCATTGCCTTCTCATCGAAATACAGGCTGGATCTTCTCACCGTGGATGCTGCTGGCGGAGGCACAGGCATGAGTCCGTGGCGGATGATGAACGAATGGGGCGTTCCGCCGGTGGAATTGCATACCCTTGTCTATCAGTATGCAAAAGAACTGGCGGACAAGAAAAAACACCTGCCCGCCATTGCCGTGAACGGGGGATTTTCCTTTGAAGATCAGATATTCAAAGGCCTGGCCATGGGCGCGCCCTACGTCAAGATGGTGGGCATGGCGCGGGCGCCCATTGCGGCGGCCATGGTCGGAAAGACAATCGGCAAGACCATTGAGGCCCAGCAGGTGCCAGTGTATATCGAGCGTTTTGGTACGTCAAAGGACGAGATTTTTGTGACCGCAAGCTCGCTGCGCAAGGAACTTGGCAATAAAGAATTTGAAAAGCTGCCCACCGGCGCTATCGGACTCTATACGTATTATGAAAGACTGGCCCAGGGACTCCGTCAGCTGATGGCCGGAAGCAGAAAGTTTGCTCTGGAACATATGTCTCGAAATGATCTGGCCGCCTTGACCCGCGAAGCAGCGGATGTCAGCAACATTCAATTTATCATGGATGTGGACAAAAAAGAGGCATTGAATATTCTCGACTACTGATTAAAGCCGAGTTTATAGGGTTTGTGCGGTGTTTGATACATGGCCGGCGCGGGGAAACCCGTGCCGGCTTTTTGGGAAGTTGTTTTCGGCAGAAATCCGGCCAAAGGCGATCCCTGATCTTCTGGTTCAGAAATTATTCTTTATAAATAAGGAACTTACAATCATCAATCGGATTCATGTTCCAGAAGTATAACCTTCAAATTAACCTAATCTTTCCAAGTTGAGCAAAGTGTGTTAAATGTTTCCCATTGAAAGACAAAATGACGAATCGAAATTCAAAATACACCCTGCTGTCAGGAAAAGCGCAGGGATTTTACCGGGACATCCGTATAAAATATTTGCCGCTTGGATGGAAAAAGTCAAAGTCGAAACCTACGACAAATACCTCAAAGCCTTGATGCGCATCAGCCGCGCCATCACCTCGGATCTTTATATCGAGGATATTCTCAAACTGATCGTGATGGTCACAGCCAAGGTGACCGGAGTTGAGATTTGCTCCCTGTGGCTGGTCGACGACAGTGAAAATCCCAGACAGATCACCCTTAAAGCCACCCAGGCCTTTGACCCGGACTATATCAAGGACCGCGCGCTTGGCATGAACGAGGGCGTTGTCGGATTGATTGCAAGCCAAAAACGTCCTCTGGCCGTGATGGACGTTTTGCAGGAACCCCGTTTTAAAGAAAAGGAGATGGCCCGGAAACTCGGTCTGGTCTCCATGCTCGGAGTTCCCCTGCAGGTCCATGAGGATAAGGTCATCGGCGTGCTAAACTGTTTTACCATCGAACCCCACGAATTTTCCGAAGCCGAGGTCAACCTGATCACCACGGTGGCCAATCAGGCAGCCGTAGCCATTCTCAACACCGAATTGATGGTCAAAACCCAGGTCGTTCAGGAGGAACTCGAAACCCGCAAGCTGGTGGAACGCGCCAAGGAAGTGCTGGTCCGCCGGCGCGGCATGAAAATGGACGAGGCCTACGACTGGATTCGGAAACGCAGCATGGATACCCGGAAATCCGTCCGGCAGGTGGCCGAAGCCATTCTGCTTTCCGAAGAGTTTGTCTGATTGCTGACGCAGTTCGTTTTCGATTTTTGCCCTTGACAATTCACATAAAATTATTCAAATATCCAAAACCGGTTTGCACAAGGGCGTGCAAACCCCCTTAAAATAGCTTTGCCGTACAGGGTTGTGCGGAAAAAATTCATAGACAAAGACGTCTGAATTCCGAATTCCGGGATAATGACGTCTTTTTTTTTACATTCATGAACAGGCGGGAAGAAACCGTTTCACGCCGTCTAATTTTAAGTTTACAAAACAGGAGATTATCTAATGAAGGACATTCTGGAACGCATCAAACAAAAAGATCCCGAGCAGAAAGAGTTTCATCAGGCGGTGGGCGAGGTTTTCGAGTCGGTCAAGCCGGTGCTGGACCGTAACCCTCAATACAGAAAGGCAAAGATTCTGGAAAGAATCGTCGAACCCGAACGGGTGATCATGTTTCGGGTTCCCTGGTTTGACGATCGGGGGGAAATTCAGATCAACCGGGGCTTCCGTATACAAATGAGCAGCGCTATCGGGCCTTACAAGGGTGGGCTTCGCTTTCATCCATCGGTGAATCTCGGCATACTGAAGTTTCTTGCCTTTGAGCAGGTATTTAAAAATGCGCTGACTACCTTGCCCATGGGAGGCGGAAAGGGCGGATCCGATTTTGATCCCAAAGGAAAATCCGACAATGAGGTGATGCGTTTCTGCCAGAGTTTCATGTGCGAGTTGTTCCGGCATATCGGCCCGGACACGGATGTGCCTGCCGGCGATATTGGTGTGGGCGCGCGAGAGATCGGATACCTTTTCGGCATGTACAAAAAGCTTCGTAATGAATTCTCCGGTGTTCTGACCGGTAAAAACCTGAACTGGGGAGGCAGCCTGATTCGGCCGGAGGCCACTGGATATGGATCGGTTTATTTTGCCGTCGAAATGCTGGCGGCCAAAGGCAAAACGATTGAAAATAAGACCTGCCTGGTTTCCGGTTCCGGAAATGTGGCCCAGTATACCGTTGAAAAACTACTGGATTTTGGCGCCAAGGCGATTACGGTTTCCGATTCTTCCGGATATATTTATGACGAGCAGGGAATTGACCGGGAGAAACTGGCTTATATCAAAACGCTGAAAAACATTCGAAGGGGCCGCATCAAGGAGTATGTCGACAAATATCCGCGTGCGGTTTATACATCGCTGGATGCCGGGCTGGATTACAATCCCCTTTGGAACCAGAAAGCCGACTGCGCATTCCCCAGTGCGACGCAGAACGAGATCAACAAAAACGACGCCCAGAATTTAGTGAACAACGGCGTTATGCTGGTATGTGAAGGCGCCAATATGCCGACTCTGCCCGAGGGCATCGAAATTTTTCTGCAAAGCGGAATTCTGTATGCGCCTGGAAAGGCATCCAATGCCGGAGGCGTGTCGGTATCCGGTCTTGAGATGAGCCAGAACAGCATGCGGCTTGGCTGGACCAGCGAAGAAGTGGACAAACGCCTGAAAATGATCATGCACAGTATACACAAGGCATGCCTGGATACCGCTGAACAGTACGGAACTCCCGGAAATTATATGAACGGCGCCAACATCGCCGGATTTGTCAAGGTCGTGGATTCCATGATCGACCAGGGACTGGTATAAAAGCAGGAATCAAACAATCACCAGCGCAATCAGATGAATCAATGAAATTCCAACCAGAATTCTGATGCCGTTCCATGCCGGGGTAGACAGAGAAGCCTGTGGGGCAACCGTCGACCCCGGCATGGAACAGTCGCAATCCAGGAACGGAACTCAGTCGATTATCCCGGTTTACGTTCAGCCGCCCGATAAGACCGCAAGACGGCTTGAAATTAATTCCGGCTCGCCGCTATCCTTTCTTCCGTATTCATTCAGAAAAATACTATTTTCCAAAGATGGTTCGTGATATCGTAGCAAATTAAAATGCTTTAAATGCGGACGACTCGGCGGCCGGCTTAGGCACAGGGTTTTTTAGCGACATTTTCGGCGCAAGGAGCGATTCTAATGGAAATTCTTTTCTGGCACTGGCTGGTTTTCGGCATGGTGCTGATTATTGCCGAGATATTCATACCCAGTTTTACAATTTTCTGGTTCGGACTTGCCGGAATTGTTGTTTCCGGATTTCTGTGGTTTTCCCCCGCCATGTCCCTGAGTTGGCAATTATTTATCTGGGCCGTTGCTTCGGTGGCATTTACCTTTCTCTGGTTCAGATTTTTCAAGCCATTGATGATCGACCGTACCAAGGCCGGAATTTCCCGGGAAGCTGTTGTAGGAGAAATCGGGCATGTGATTCAAGCTCCCCAGGAAGGAAAACGGGGCATGGTCCGGTTTACCACTCCGCTTCTGGGCGATGATGAATGGCCTTTTATCTGCCATCAGCAGGTGGCCGTCGGCGATCGCGTCGTTGTCAGGGACATCTCGGGAAATACGCTGATCGTTGAAAAGCAAAATTCCCTATCATCTTAAGACTATGGGTTAAAGGAGGATTCTTATGTCCGGTGGTCTGTTCGTGGTATCGGTTTTTGTCATCCTGGTATTTGTCACCATCGCCCTGGGCGTCCGGATCGTTCCGCAGGGAAGCAAACACGTTGTTCAAAGACTGGGCAAATTTCATAAAACCCTTGGGCCGGGTCTGAACATCATCGTTCCATATATCGATCGGGTAGCCTACAGGATCACCACCAAGGACATCGTCATGGATATTCCCTCCCAGGACGTCATCACCCGAGACAACGTCGTCATCATCGCCAATGCCGTGGCCTATATCAATATCCTCTCTCCGGAAAAAGCCGTTTACGGGGTGGAAAACTACCGCATCGCCATTCAGAACCTGGTGCAGACCTCCCTGCGTTCGATCGTCGGTGAGATGGACCTTGACGATGCCCTGTCATCCCGGGACCAGATCAAGGCCAAGCTTAAGACGGCGATTTCCGACGATATCGCCGACTGGGGAATCACCCTCAAAACCGTTGAAATTCAGGACATCAAACCTTCGGATACCATGCAGAGCGCCATGGAAGAACAGGCGGCCGCCGAAAGGCAGAGACGGGCCACGGTCACCCGGGCTGATGGAGAAAAGTCGGCCGCAGTGCTTGAGGCCGAAGGCCGGCTCGAGGCATCTCGAAAGGATGCAGAGGCAAAGGTAGTTCTGGCCGAAGCCAATCAAAAAGCCATTCAAAAAGTGACCGAGGCGATTCAAAACAACGAATTGCCCGTCATGTTCCTGCTGGGTGAAAAATATGTGGAAGCGGTTAAAGCGGTCTCCTCATCGAACAATTCAAAGGTCATTGTTCTGCCCGCCGACATTCCGGCAGCGGTCAGAGGAATTTTAGGCACCATCAACAAATAGACCGCGCGTTTGGAACCCTGCGCCGCCGCAGCTCAGGGAAATATGCAGGAAGTTTTTTTGTTCGGATCCGGGGAATGGCAAAATGCCGCATCGGAAGTTGTCTATTGAGTGCTCGATGGATGCGCAATGTTCGCAGGTTTCGGGACACTCGGAATGGCCTTGAATCGGATAACCAAGCGCTATATTTTTTTGTACCATTCCCGCCAGCGGTCCAGTTTTTCGAAAGCCTCGGCTATGGCCTTATACAGCATGTCCGGATCAATCGGCTTGGTGAAATAGTCGTCGAATCCGGCTTCACGGCATTCTTCGATCTCAAACAACGCTCTCCAGCCGGTAATGGCGTAAATGATTGCCAGGGGATGAAATTTTCGTATCTTCCGGCAAAGTTCAATCCCGTTGACTCCGAAAAGCTTCAGATCCAGAAAAATAACATCTATTTTTTCCTTCAGCAGAATTTTCTGAGCTCGCTCTGCGCCGTCGGCGTCAATAACCGTATATCCGGCATCCGCGCAAACGTCTTTAAAAAATTCCCGGGTTGACGCCTCGTCGTCGACAATTAAAATTTTTCTCTCCATCCACTGCCCCTTAATTGCTTGCTTCGGACCTGTCAAATGTAAAAGTCCGATTTCTGTGTTGAACGGCAACCTGCATTGCCGTGGCATACAAAAGACGCCGCATTGGCAGGGGGTTGCGAGACATGAACCTTTTACATCGCCGTCACGATTTTGTCTTATATTGATGCCGTCAAATCAAGCGATTTCAAAATCCTTATGCAAACCAATGACAGGCTGTTTAAAAGCTGCGGCTGACGTCGCCATGCAGCATTGCGCGGATGCCGCCAATGCTCACACATGATTGACCGCTAAAGAGTACGATCCTAAAATACATTGCATTTGCCGGTCAACAAATCTTTTTGAAATCCAGCCGCCGTGTTCGAAAAATCCTGAATCTACCTGGCGCACAAAAAGAAAACGGCCGCTTGAATTGAGATTCGGGCGACCGCCGTGTTTGCCGGATTTCACCGGACAGGATGTTTTATCAGGATTCTAAGCAGTTACCGATTGTGGGGAATTTCAATGCGAATGATGTCGCCCTTGAGCCTGGCCCGTATTCTTCTTTTCCGGGCCGAATCGGGAATAAAGAAAACCCTTCTGAAACTTCGATAACAACTTTCATTGACAAACCCCTGGGGAAAAATCATATCGGCAGCCATTAAGCGCTCGCCTTCAACGGTCAATCTATTGCCCCGAACCCCGACATAAATGCTTTCCTTTCTCACTCCGGGGATGTGGGCGCAAATGACAATCGCACCATGACGCTCAAAAACCTCCTCAGGCTGTTCAAACGCCATCATTTCAGGATCGTTCATCTTTTTGAGCGATTTCCAGCCGCAGACCAGGTCCTCCTCATTTGCATCCTGCGGGAGGGACTTCCATCCGTAAAGCGTCAATTTATTGTATTTTTCGATGTCTCCATAAAATGCTTCGGTAAAGGTACGTTGCAGCCTGTCTTCGTAAGAACCCTCGGAATTGAGAATATCCCACCGCACATGCGTCATATTCACCTCCCATTTTTCCCGGTAACGGTTCAACAGGTTTTGTCTATGACTAAGCAAAGCGCATGCCAGATACCGATCGGATTTCAGTGCCATTTCCGAACGCCTGGATGCACACCATGACGCGTTATCCAGAACATCAGGCTTTTTCCGCTGTTTTTTCCCAAAGTGAGACCTCGTTTTGGTGCAAGTGTTTGGAAACTTGCAGCCCTTTTCAATGCACAGGGTTATTTGCCGTAGGATTCCAGCAAGGCCGCCAGGAATCGCCACACCCTTTCGACAGATGGAATAAAGAGTCTTTCCGAAGGCGAATGGGGGCATTTCATGGTGGGGCCGATGGAAATCATGTCCATGCCGGTAAATTTGGCGCCGATGATGCCGCATTCCAATCCGGCGTGAATCTCCTCGATCCGGGGAGGTTGGAAAAAGATTTCCTGATAGACGGCCTTGCTTCGAGCCAGAAGCGCCGATTGCATGTTAGGTTGCCAGGAAGGGTACCCGTTTCCGTTCTGGACCCTGCCGCCGGCAAGAAAGGCGATCGCTTCAATTTTGCGGGTCAGCGCATCGCGCAGAGACATGATGGAACTTCTCTGGCTTGTGACCGCAATCAGTTCATCGTTATGAAGTTCGGCTACGGCCAGATTGTTGGAGGTTTCAACGATTCCGGCATCTGATGCCGATCTGCGGGATACGCCGTGCGGCAGGGCCAGCAGTAAGGCGATCACACGGTCGGTCGCGCCCGGAGTCAGGGGACAATTGCCGGATTGGCCGTCATTTTGAAAATCGATGGCTATTCGAAGATCTGGCTCGGAAGCAGCATACTCATTTTTGACGGTTTCGGCGAAAACAGCGATGCATTCCTGAAGAAGGCCAGAATCCGCGCGTGAATATGCCAGCACAGCCTGGCAATCCCGTGGAATCGCGTTATGGGCTTTTCCCCCCTTTAAGGAGATTAGTTGAATCTGAACGTGCTCCCGGCATGCGGCCAATGCTCTGACAACCAGCGAAACCGCATTGGCCCTCTGGCGGTGAATATCGATGCCCGAATGCCCGCCCTTCAACCCGCTGACGCGGATGATTCCGTACAGGCAGTCGTTTGCCGGCGTTTTTTCCCTCTCGACCGGAATACGGATATGCGTGTCCATCCCTCCGGCGCATCCCACGGTGAATATGCCCTCGTCCTCCGAGTCCAGATTGATGAGAATGCGGCCCTGAATCATTTCCGAAGATAGCTGCTGGGCCCCCGTCAGTCCGGTTTCCTCGTCCACGGTGAAAAGCAACTCCAGGGGCGGATGCCTGAGGTCTGCATCGGCGGCCAGCGCCAAAGCGATCGCCATGCCGATGCCGTTGTCGGCGCCCAGAGTCGTTCTGTCTGCTTTTAACCAGTCTCCGTCGTATATCAGACGGATGGGATCCTTGGTAAAATCATGATCTGTTTCCGGCAATTTTTCGCATACCATGTCCATGTGACTCTGAAGGACCACACCGGGAAGCGTTTCAAAGCCCGGCGTTGGGGGAATCCGCATGACCACGTTTCCCACCGAATCCGAGACGGTCGCAAGTCCGCGGGAACATCCCCAGTCCTGAAGCCATCGGGAAATTACGGCTTCCTGCTTGGAGCAGCGGGGTATGGCGCTGATCTGTTCAAATAAATTCAGAATCTGCCGGGTACTCATATCCATTCGCATCTCCTTGCGTTAAGCACATGTTTCCGAAACAGTTAACGGCATCTGCCCTCATGGCTGCAGGCCGTATTTTTCTCTGATCTGTTGAATGTTTTCTTCGGTTTTGAGTTGTTCCCTTCGCATCTGACGACGAATCCTTCGAATAGCGCCTTCGTAGTCGAATACGCTGGTCCAATAATACAAATGCCGGTAATCCATAAGTCTTTGCAGGCGCTGATCGAGAATGTTGAGCTTTTCTTCGAGTTTTTCCCGTTCAACGGCGATCAACATTTCAGCTTCCCTGCGTATCTCTTCCGCGGCCCGCCTTTCCAGTTCCCGCTGTTGCGCCTTTTTGAATGCTTCCTCTTTTTCTTCAGCCTCACGTTTTTCCCGATACTGTTCAAGTATCCGGTCTTCCTGAAGCATTCGATTTTCATCGGCCTGCCGGTCATAGGGCAGGGCATCTTTGCTTTGAACATCCTTTGCAGAGACCTTTGGCGGCATATCACTGAAGTGCCGGACCCCATTTTCATCGGTCCATTGATATATCTGAGCCCATGCAGCAGCGGTCCATAAAATCGCGATGCCGAGTCCCATATGCATCCGCATTTTCATATGCGCCTCTCGACTTTTAAAACAAAGCGCGGACAGATCATTTTCTATTATCATCATACGCCGAATAAACATACGATGTCAAAAACCACAATTCTTGAAGAAACGCCCAAACGATCCAAGACTCAGAACCCATGGAAACGGACGATTGACAGAAAAAACCACTTCTGTTAGTTTCCTGAAAATTTGGTTCGCATAAAACAGCGGTCAACCGAATTCCGAACGCCTTCCGTCGTTTGTGCGGGTTTTATCTGAACCAGGTCAGCAAAACCATGATCAGGACGTATGGAACAGGATAAAGAACGAACCGAATTATACGGCAGAGATAAAAGCCTGCTGGACTATCTTCGCAAGCCCTACGACCGTTTTCTCAAAATAAAAGGAGATCCTCGAGAAATCGCCCTGGGAATGGCGCTGGGACTATTTGTGGGTATGAGCCCTTTCATGGGCATACATATGGCCATCGCGGTTTTTTTGGCGGCCATTTTCAAGTGGAACAAGATTTCAGCCGCTGTTGGCGTCTGGATATCCAACCCTCTGACCGCTCCCTTTATCTATCCGCTGACATATCTGATCGGGTCAAAACTCTTTGGTTATCAAAAGCCCTTCAAACTTCCAGAAGAATTCGATTTTGACTACATCCTCACGATTATCCGCAGTACGCCGGATATCCTTTTCATTCTCATCGCCGGCGGCATTGTTATCGGACTTCCTCTGGCGGTCGCCGGTTATTATTTTTCCTATGCAGCCATCACGGAATACCGAAAGAAGATCAAGATCAAACTCAAACTCGGCAGAAAAGCGGACAAGCAGAAGAGTGCATCCCGAAAACTCAGAAAAAAACAACGCAAATAAATCCGCCGCACCAGGTTTGTCCTCCTTTCTCAGGGTTGAATTTTTGACATATTTCCGGTTGGCTGTTAAGGAAAAGACAGGATTAATATTAACAATATTGAGAAATCGAGAAATCAGTAGAAAATGCTGGTATACCGTTTTATAATCCGGGCAGGAGACAGAGAAATTCAACAGATTATAGGCCTGTATCGCAAAGCCGGATGGTGGAAGGAACCGGCGGACGGACCGGATCGGTTGCAACGCATCATCGCCGGAAGCCATTGTTTCCTTGCGGCCGAATTCGAAGACCTCATCATCGGCATGGGCAGAGCAATCAGCGACCGGACCAGCGATGCTTATATTCAGGATGTCACGGTGGATCCGGACTTTCGCGGCCGCGGTATCGGAACGCAGATCGTTGCCGGCATCGTTTCCCGTCTTGAAAAAGACGGCCTGGCCTGGATCGGTCTGATCGCGGAAAAGAATTCTCACGCCTTTTATGAACAACTCGGTTTCAAACAAATGGACCGGTCTGTTCCGATGTTGAGATTGTCCTGATGAATTTTAAAGAGATCACGGCGGATGACTATCCGCGGTTGAAACCTTTTTTTGCAAACCAGAAATACCCCCTTTGCGTTTATTCCCTGTCTTCGATCATCTGCTGGCGTACGGAAGCATATCAGCCTTATGGAACGATTCACAAAGATTCGCTGATCGTCTACGCCAATTTTAAATCCGACCCGGACAAGCGCTATCTGCTTCTGCCCATATCCGCGACCCGGGAGTTTGATCCCGAACAACTCGCGGAACTGGCCCGGAAAACCGGAATTTTCTCTTTCAACTTTGTACCGGAAAATTATCTGCAAACTTATGGAGAATCTCGAATTCAGGCGCTCTTCGAGATCGAGACTCAGGAAAAATTTTATGATTATGTCTTCCGCACAGAGGACCTGGCAAAGCTCAAGGGAAACCACTATGCCAAAAAAAGAAACCTCATTCGACAGTTTGAACGAAACTATCCGGAAGACCGGAACCTGGTCCGCATCGTTCCGATTACCGCGCATACGAAACGGGGCTGCATGGATTTTCTGGAAGAATGGTGCCGGGAACGCAACTGCGACAAGGATCCGAACGATGATCTTGCCTGTGAGAAACAAGCACTGACCAATGCATTGAACGATATGGATCGTTTGGAAATGCCCGGAATCTTACTTCAAATCGATGGAAAGATCTGCGCCATGGCCATTTCCTCCGGCCTGACCGATACGACGGGCCTGCTTCAGTTTGAGAAGGCTTTTGCCGGGATCAAGGGACTCTATCAGTATTTTGACAATCAATGCGCCAGGCGCCTCTTTCCTGAATACACTTACATCAACAAGGAAAGCGACATGGGAATTCCGGGGCTTGCCAAGGCCAAAAAGTCTTACCATCCGGCCATGATGATTAAATCATACCGTCTGACGTTGCGCTGAAGATCGCGGACGTCATGGCCGCCGGAAGGCGGGGAAACCCTTGTCAAATCCATATCCGCTCCGGATTTGCCATGGCCCCGATATCCTGACAAACCCGGCGGTGTCGGCGCCGTTCGTATAGTTCCCGATATGCTTTGCGGCATTCACCTTGATTTTTAGATGTAACAATGGTTATATGATGTCCTGACAAACGCCGGGAAGCGCTGCCGGCGGAGAGGTATTTTTTTTGACAAGGAGAAATGATGACATGCCGAAGTTGCGCCATGCAATTTTATTGGTGATGCTGACTGCGTTTTCGGCTCCGTCGCTGATGGCCGAAACCGCTGATTTAAATGTCTGGAATTCAGAAGCGATCTCAAGGGAATTTGATTATCTTTCGACCTTCATGAATCAGGACTGTTCAGAGGCCTTTGATCCGGATAAGATTCCCAATATTCTGGAATTTCAATTGTCTCCCCCGGCTGCCCGGAATCATTTCAATCTGGAAAATCGAAACAGCCAGACAGCTGCCTGGCATGTGGTGGACCTTGAAAAGGGGCTGGACCCGATTCTGCGGTACACGTTCAATCCGGAAATTCCAAGCCACATCTTTTCGCCGGCCTCGGTTCGTTTCTCTGCCTGGAACGAAAGCCTGAAATCCGCGCTGTATCCTACCCCATTGTGGGAACACTTGAAAAACCTGAACGCTCCGGTGGTCATTCGGGGCCAGCAGCAGGTGGGGATTACCCCTGATGTATTTACCGGCGCCTATTATACGTACGATGAAGACAAGACCATTATCCTGTTCAAGCACAACGGCAAGAATGTTCTGATAACTCTCTCCAAGCAGAAGGATATTTCCGATGTTGGCAGGAAGGGCCTTGTTGTCGGCTCGGATGAAGACTGGAATTATTTTTATTCAGGACGGCCGGGCCTGACCAAACCGGGACTGGGCTGGGTCAAATCCTATATGTATGATTCCTTTTCGGTTTCTGTTTTCTATGAAACCGATCCCAACCGGGTTGCGCTCGGCATTTATAAATGGCTTCGGGCCGGATGGGCCGGCGCCAATATGGTGAAGAGCCGGCATATTCAAAACGGCCTGATTCGATATGCCAGGACTTTTCAAGACATTATGGAATCTCCAAAACTTCCGGATCCGATGCAACTGGCCGGGATATCCAAAACATTGGGCGGGCTTTCCGATTCCGAGCTCAGGCGCCGTATTGAATCCCATTATAAAATCCTCTACCAAGAGCAGCTTCAGGCGGAAAATAAATCGCTCGAAGAATTTTCAAATCTGATGGATTCGGATGACTATATCGATCATCTGAGCCGGCAGGAAATTGTGGCCATTCTGACCGTCGAATGCATGAAATCCCTGCTGGGCAAGAAAAACATGGATGAGTCCGGAATTTTGATCGGACAGAGTCAATCCGTATCAACTGACAAGAACCGGCCATAGCCCTGGTCCGCTTTTTAATCCTTGTGCATGCGAAATTCAGAAACCCACATGATGCCGGTTGTCGTCTTTGCTGGAAAATCCGACTCGGGGAAAACCACCCTGCTTGAAAAGCTCATCGCAGAAATCAAAAGTCGCTGCTATCGCGTCGGTGTGATCAAGCATACGGCCCATGGTTTTAATATGGATCAGCCGGGAAAGGACAGCTGGCGCCATCAGAAGGCCGGCGCCGACACGGTTGTTCTGGCCGCTCCAGACAGCCTGGCCATGATCAAGAAACATGCATCGGCGTCTCTGGATGATCTGCTTGTGTATTTCGAAGGAATGGATCTGGTTCTGGTCGAAGGATTCAAGCTGGCCGAAAAGCCTAAAATCGAAATTTTGCGCGCTGCCAGCAACGCCGTTCCTTTTTGCCGGGGAGATCGGAATCTTATTGCTCTGGTAACCGATACCGACACCGATCTGGGCGTTCCGCGGTTTGACATAGACGACATCGGCCGCCTGGCCGATTTTCTTGAAGAAAAATTTTTACAGAAATAATTTTTGCTGCTCGGATTATAGTCAAAACCGCAAAAAGCGCCGACAATATAGATTTTTAATCGTCCGAGCTGCATTCAGGAGTAGGTGCATGACAGAATTGGTTTTCATTCTGATTTTATTCGTTGTTTGGCTTGTGCTTCAGGTGTGGATTTTACCCGGACTCGGTTTTTCCACCTGACTCAAAGACGCTTGTCAGTTGACAAGCCAGACCCGGTCTGCCAAAAAATCCGGCGCATCCAAAAAACAGGGTCCGTGATTTCGAGCCGATTGCGAGAGTCAACTTCAAAACAAGACGCTTTTCCAGAAATATCAAGCCCTTCCGGCCCGATGAGCAACCAGCAGCACCTTGATTATGCCTTTGCAAAAGTTCGGCCCATCTGATAAGCAGCACGTGCAGCAAATAACAAGATATTCGCGACAACACTTCCATGGCACAGATTCAAACGCTGATCCGGCTCATGCAATCGTTGAAGGAACCGCTTCAAACCTGTATACGTTGCGGTACCTGTCAAACGCTCTGCCCGCTTTTTGCCGTCACCGGCCGGGAGCAGGACGTTGCCCGCGGAAAACTGGCCCTGCTTACCGGCCTGAGCCAGGAAATGTTTCAAAACCCGACGGGCGTTTTCGAGAGACTCAACCGATGCCTCCTGTGCGGCGCATGCGCTTCGGGCTGCCCCCGGGGGGTCGACACCCTTGAAATTTTTTTAAAGGCCCGCGCGATCATCGCCGGCTACATGGGACTGCCCTTCATTCAGAAAGCGCTGTTCAGGCTGCTTCTGGCCAGACCCGACAACCTGGATAAGGCCTTGAAATGGGTTTCTTTTCTTCAGAACCGGATGCGGTTCGGAAATAGGACGCTTCCAGAAAGGCCGAATTCGGATTTTTTGCCGCCGCTTCAAAGCGCACTGCGAATTTCCCTTGCTGCCCCGCCCTTTCATGACCGGGTTTCGGCTTATTCCAATGCTTCCGAAACCTCGCCGCTTCGCGTGGCATTTTTTGTCGGATGTCTGATCGATAAAATTTTTCCGGAAATCGCCGAAGATACCCTCAACGTTCTGGACTACCACGGGATTTCGGTTCATCTTCCGAATCACCAGGGATGCTGCGGAATGCCGGCTCTGGCCGCAGGCGATCTGGTCGCTTTTGACCGCCTGATGCGCCATCATCTGAAACAGTTTGATCCATCCGACTGGGATTATCTTGTCACCTCGTGCGCCACCTGCACTTCGGCCATCAAAAAGTTCTGGCCCCGGATGACCAAAGATCCGGGCATGAAAGAACAGGTTCTGATGATCGCCGACAAGACCATGGATATCAGCCGGTTTATCGTGAACATGCTCGGCGTTTGCCCTTCGGAACAGACAACGGACCGGCCGCTTCGTCGAATCACCTACCATGACCCGTGTCATCTTAAGAAATCCCTTGGAATCAGCGTCGAACCCAGGTCCTTGATCCGCGCCAACCCGGCCTATGAACTTGTCGAAATGTCCCAGGCAGACGCCTGCTGCGGCTTCGGGGGGGCTTTTCATTTCAAGCACCACAGCCTGTCATCGGGCATCGGAGATGAGAAAATCGTCCATATTCTTGAAACCGGCGCTTCTGCGGCAGCTACGGGATGTCCGGCGTGCATGATCCAGATCGCTGAAAGATCTGCCGCCGCCGGACGAAGCATTCGGGTCTGCCATCCGGTTCAAATCTACGCAGAGACCCTCATAACGTCAAAACACCGATAGTCAATCCACTCAGGATGGATCGGAAGATGCCTGAACCTTCAGGGCTTCAGCATAAATCTGTTTTTTTGAAAGGCCGGTTTGTGAGGCCAGAATCCTGACGGTTTCCGAAAGGCTTTTGCCGGCTTCGAGCAACCCATGAATTTCTTCCCGGACCGCTTCCATATCAACTTTTTCCGCGGGGCATCCCGAAACCAGCAGGGTGCATTCGCCTTTTACCACCGGTCTGGCGCTCAGCGTTTTTGCCATGCTGGTTAGGCTTCCGCGAATCATTTCTTCGTGAATCTTGGTCAATTCGCGGGCAAGAACCGCGTGTCGATCTCCGATGGTCTGTATCAGTTCATCGATCAGCAGAAGGAGCCGCTGAGGGGACTCGTAAAAAATCAGGGTGCGGGAATCGGCTTGAAGCGCTTCAATCTGTTGAAGACGCCTGTTCTTTTTCCTCGACAAAAAACCGACAAAAACAAAGGCGTCCGTGGGAAGGCCGGAAGCGCTCAGCGCGGCGACCGCGGCTGAGGCCCCCGGAATCGGCGCCACGCGGATGCCGGTTTCGGCGGCTTGTCTGACCAGACGATAGCCGGGATCAGACACCGAGGGCGTTCCGGCGTCGGAAACTAGGGCGATGGACAGGCCCTGTCGAAGTTGTTCAATCAACCCGGCGGCCCGGCGCTGTTCATTATGTTCATGAAAAGACGTCAGCCGGGTTTCGATTCCGTGAAAGGAAAGCAGCCGGGCGGTATGGCGGGTATCCTCGGCGGCGATCAGATCCACCTGCCGGAGCACCGCTAAAGCCCGCAAGGTGATATCCTGCATGTTCCCGATCGGCGTCGCCACCACGTACAGGGTTCCAGGACAGACCTCGGAATTTTCAGGCGGGAAAATTGAAGGCATTTTGATACAGTTCGATGTGCGGGGGGCTCTGACACAGCACGGTCGCCACATCAAAGCGCGCCCTGGCCTGACTCTGTCGGGTTGTTTTTAGATAGTAAAGGGCGGCCATGGCGATGCGCCGCTGCTTTTCCGGAGTCACGGCCCATTTCGGATCGATGTAAGGCTCGGTGTAAGGGTCGGTTTTTCTGGCCTTGACCTCGACGAATACAATCACACCCCGGTGCTGTGCTATAATGTCTATCTCTCCGAACCGGGTGCGGTAATTATGCTCGATGATTCGATATCCTTGTGTTTTCAGATACCCTGCGACCATGAGCTCGGCCTGGCTTCCGAATTGCTGGCTGGGGCTGGGCATGCCGTTTATCCTCCTGGCCGGACGCCTCTGAAACTGCGCCGATGAATCGGGCAGATGCCGAACCGTTCGATCGCCGTTCTGTGATTCCGGGTGGGATACCCCTTGTGACGGTCAAATCCATAGTCCGGGTATTCCAGATGATAACGCAGCATCAGCCTGTCCCGGGTCACCTTGGCCACGATGGAAGCGGCAGCCACGGATATGCTTCTGCTGTCTCCCCCCACAATGGTTTGCTGGGAAACTGCGCTGGAAATGGGAAAACAGCCGTCAATCAGCAGAAAATCGGGACATGGATAAAGATTGTCAACCGCGGCCGCCATCGAGGCAAGCGCGGCCTTCAAGATATCGGTCCGGTCAATCTCGCCGGCGTCCACAATGCCAATCCCCACGGAAACGGCCTGCCGGTAGATCAGATCGTACAGTGCTTCGCGTTTGCCGGGCCTCAGCTTCTTGGAATCGGTGATTCCGGAATCACCCAGCTCTCCGGGCCTCAGAATCACGGATGCGGAAACAACCGGGCCGGCCAGAGGACCCCGGCCGACCTCGTCCACGCCGGCTACCGATTGATAGCCGCTTGCATAGGCCTGCTTTTCAAATACCCACAGATCCGGCTGCATTTGACCAGATGCCGGGGTTATCTGTCGAGCCGTTCCTTGATTCGGGCAGCCTTGCCTCTGAGCTTGCGCAGATAGTAAATCTTGGCCCGACGCACCCGGCCCTTGCTCAATAGCTCGATCTTGTCGATCGCAGGGGAATGCAGCGGAAAAATTCTCTCGACGCCTACGCCGTAGGAAACCTTTCGAACGGTAAAAGTCGCGGCGGCAAGGCCTCCGCGTTTGCTGATCACAACGCCCTGAAAAGCCTGAATTCGCTCTTTTTCACCCTCTCGAATTTTTACATGCACCTTGACGGTGTCTCCCGGGGAAAAATCCGGAATATCCAAGCGCATCATCTCTCTTTCCAACTGTTTGATCGTATCCATAATCTTTTTCTCCAAAACCTATTTGCCGTCAAGCGCGGCCGCTGTTTGTTAATGAGGTCGGCCCCATAAGCCTGTCCAGAATAATGGCAACCGCGGATCTGACGGAAAGATGATTGTAAGCCGTCGATCCTGCCACCGGTTCTAAAACATAATCGGCCCGGGCGAATACTTCTTCACATAACCCCCATGCTGTTCCAAAAAGCAGGATATAGGGGTTTTCGGTTTGTATCATTTCCCTGAGCTCGCCATAACCCAGGCACTCCGGTTTTCTGCGCGCACAGGTCACCACCGTCCGAGGATTGAGCCCGCATTGCATTCGAACATCGTCTGCAACCTGTTCCAGGGAATTCCGGATCCGAATCAGTTCCATGGCGTCGCGCCGGTTCGGATTATATGCTGCGCCGTTTCCCCGGGTCCAGTGATCGACGATGTCTTCCACCAATTTCTTCTGATCCTCGAGCGGAGTTACCACATAAAATGATTGAACTCCGTAAGTTTTGGCTGCCCTCGCTATGTCGTGCAGATCCAGATTGGTCACAGCCGACGCGATGACCGCTCCGTTCTTATTGACCACCGGATAATGCATCAGCGCCACATAGAGATTGGCTGTCGATGATTTTTTCAATATCCAGGCACCATTTTCTTAAAATTTTAATCTCCTGCGCACTAAGCTTCCGTTGCGTCAATAAATCCGGTCGTTTTAAAAAGGTCCGGATCAAGGATGTTTCCTGACGCCAGTTTTCAATGGCCTGATGATTGCCCGAAAGCAGTACGTCAGGTGCCGCCTCGCCCTCAAAAACCAGGGGCCGGGTATAGTGGGCATGCTCGAGCAGGCCCGAGCTGAAAGAATCTTTTTCCGCGGATTCTGCTCCGCCCAAAGCCCCGGGCAGCAAACGGGTTACCGCATCGATGATCACCATGGCGCCCAGTTCTCCGCCGGTCAGCACATAATCGCCGATGGAAACCTCCTCGTCAATGCACCCGCTGCAAATCCGCTCATCCACGCCCTCATAACGTCCGCAGACCAGAATCATTCCTTTGGTCTGCGCCAGGCGCTCAGCCTGTCTCTGATCGAAAACCCGGCCCTGAGGGCTTAGAAGAACCGTGCGGGAATGCGGATGTTTTTCCCGGGACCATCGGATCGCCCTTACCAGAGGTTCGGGCTTCATCACCATTCCGCATCCGCCGCCGTAAGGCCGATCATCCGTCGTTTTATGACGGCCTTCGGCAAAAGCCCGGATATCCACAGCTTCCGCTTTGATCAGGGCGCTCTCGATGCTGCGCCGGATAATCCCGTGGTTCCAGAAAGCGTCAAACATCTCCGGGAAAATGGTCAGCACCGCAAAATTCATGGTCACCCGTTATAACCCCTCGGGTAAATCCACGCGAACCGTTCTGCCCTCCAGATCCACATCGACGACTACGGAAGCCAGA
>Ga0265294_10001345_pt1 | contig 33183 bp, 23 predicted proteins | sample MunlanPumphouse3_FD_192504 | JGI IMG/M metagenome (GOLD analysis project Ga0265294, IMG submission 192504) | Groundwater microbial communities from a municipal landfill in Southern Ontario, Canada - Pumphouse #3 | ecosystem: Environmental > Aquatic > Deep subsurface > Groundwater | place...
TAATTCCTTCGCATGTAATAACTGTCCACCCTCATAAATGGTGTCTTTCTTCTTTTTATAAAGCGGATCACCGACTAATGGATGCTTGATATATTCAAAATGAACGCGTATTTGGTGTGTACGGCCCGTTTCTAGATGACATTCGACTAAAGTCGCCTGTTGATATCTTTTTAAGACTTTGAAGTGCGTAACGGCCTCTTTTCCGTCATGGAGATCCACCGCCATTTTCAGACGATTCTTCTTGTCGCGACCTAAAGGGGCGATAATTGTACCTTCATCTTCAAAAATAACACCATGAGCAAGAGCGATATATATGCGGCGCATGGTATGGTTTTTTAGTTGAGCGGCTAACTCGTTATGGGCTAGATCATTTTTGGCGACCGCAAGAAGGCCCGAAGTATCTTTATCGATGCGATGAACGATGCCCGGGCGAAACTGACCGTTGATGGTACTCAGTTTCTTTGTATGAAACATCAAAGCGTTGGCAAGAGTCAAATCCTTATTACCAGCCCCAGGATGAACAACAAGACCACGCGGCTTATTAACAATCAAGATATCATCGTCTTCATAGACAATGTCTAAGGGAATATATTCGGGAATTAGCGTTGATTCTGATGTTTCACAGTGAACAAGATTGATGACATCATCTTTTTGTAAACGATAGCTGGCTTTGACCAATTCGTTATTAACGAAAACATAGCCATCATCAATCATTTTTTGAATGTGGTTGCGCGAAACATCGCTTAATAAACCAACTAAAGCCTTATCAAGACGAAGTCCGATTTCAGCTGAAACCTTATGATTTGTCGTTTTTGTTTTCATCTTTCTTCATCTTTTCTTCCAAGTATTCGGGAGCTGGTTTTGATAAATCCTCTTTGTCTTTCTTTTTTAAACTAGTTTTAACATCATCGATGACAATGGTAAAAAGAAGAATAGTAACGCCGACAACAAGTGAAGCATCGGCGATATTAAAAGTGGCAAAGCGATTTCCCCAGAATTCAAACGACAAGAAGTCGACAACACCGCTAAAACCAACAATTGATGGCCAATATAAAGCGCGGTCGACGAGATTTCCATAAGCGCCAGCAATCATCATCGCGATGCCGATTTTCATGATAATATTCAACGTTTTATATTTTTTAATATAAAATATTAACATTCCTGTTCCAATAATAATCGAGACGGCAATGAAGAAAACACGCCAGCCGACATCACCGGTATTGCCAAGTCCAAAAGCAGCACCTTGGTTAAAGGAAAGGCGCAAGTAAAAGAAATTTTCGATAACGGTAATTTCTTGATAGACACTCATGTTATTTACGACAACCCATTTGCTCACTAGGTCGATGACAAAAAGAAGGAGCATGAGCCACACAAAAGAGTGAAAAAAATCCTTTAAAGCATCTTTGATGGTTTTGGTCTTAAAATAAGTGCGGATTTTATCTAACATTATGCTTTCTCCTTTAATACGGCATTGCATCTTGAACAAACCATATGTTCTTCGTGAGCGTGTAGCTGATCAACATAGTTCCAGCAACGCGGACATTTTTGTCCATTCGCCCTGGAGACCACTATTTCTTGATGAGAACTCAAATCCACTTTAGACACAACGAAAAGGCGGGCTAACTCGGCAGGATTATTTGTCATTTTTAGCTTTTTAATCACTTCGTTATTTTCATCAAGCAAAATGGTGGCTTCTTGTGAAGAACCAATAAGTGAAGCTGACCGAGCTTCTTCGAGTTTTTTTAAGACTTCATCGCGAAGATTCATAAATGATTCGTAATTTCTAATTACGACATCAGGATAATTATTTGAAACTACAGGATAATCAAGTAATTGAACGTTTGCTAAATGGTCGCGTCCATAACTATGATAAATTTCGTCCATCGTGAATGGTACAAAAGGTGTCAAGAGACGCATCAAGGTATCTGTTACTTGATAAATAACATTTTGCACTTGCTTTCTTCTTAAAGAGGTACGGCTGTCACAATACAAAATATCTTTGGTGATATCGAGATAAAAAGCCGACAAGTCGCGCGACATAAAAGTAACAATTCGGCTGATACCGTTACCAAAATCATATTTTTCAAAAGCATTGATCGCATCATTTTTAACGCGTTCTAATTCGGCGAGGATGAAAGTGTCAATTAATTCAAAAGTTTCTACTTTATCATTTGATAAATCAAACGATGAATCTTCGCCATTTGCCAAATTGCCCAGCAAAAACTTAAAGGTATTCCGCACTTTGCGGTAAACCTCCGCCACTTGCATGATAATACTCTCAGAAATGCGCACATCTTGCTTATAGTCAATTGTCGCGGCCCACAATCTTAAAATATCGGCACCAAATTGATTGGCAACTTTACTCGGATCAATGCCATTACCTTTTGATTTCGACATTTTATCCCAGTTTTCATCAACAACGAACCCGTGGGTTACGCAATCTTTAAAAGGCGAAGTCTTAAAACAAGCCGTCGCAATCGTCAATGACGAGTTAAACCAACCGCGATATTGATCATTTCCCTCGATATACAAGTCAGCAGGGAATTTCAAACCGCGATCTTTAAGCACACCATTAAAAGATGAACCGCTATCGAACCAGACATCCATAATATCTTTTTCTTTAGTAAAGACACCATTTGGCGAGTGGCTGTTTTTATATCCAGGCGGCAATAAATCTTTTGCCTCTTTTTCATACCAGACATCGCTTCCGTGTTCGGCGATTAGTTTGATAATGTAATCAAAAACTTCTTTTTCGATAATCGGTGTTTGATCTTCGCAATAAAGAATGGGAATCGGAACGCCCCACGCTCTTTGTCGGGATATGCACCAGTCCGCACGATCTTTAATCATGTTAACCATACGGACCTCGCCCCATGAAGGAACCCAGTGCACTTTTTTAACTTCTGCTAATAAATTAGCACGAATCGGTTCAATTGAGCAAAACCACTGCGGTGTCGCCCGAAAGATCAACGGCTTTTTCGTCCGCCAATCATGGGGGTAACTATGAACGTTTTCACCATATTTTAAAAGAGCATCGTTTTCTTTAAGCATTTCGACAACAACTTTATTTGCCTCTTCATAAAATAAACCAGCTAATCGCTCTCCTGCTTCGCTAGTCATAAAACCGCGATCATCAACCGGACAATAAGGGGCGATATCATATTTTTGACAAACATTATAGTCGTCAACACCATGTCCTGGAGCGGTATGAACCAAACCAGTACCGGCTTCGTTGGTGACATGTTCGCCATTTAAAACCATTGATAAACGATCATAGAAGGGATGCTGGACCATGACCTTTTCTAATTCTTGGCCCTTAATTGTCTTAATCAGTGTCATATTCTTAAAACCCAATTCACTTTGTAGCCGATCTTTAAATTCTACTAAAATGACAAATCGGCCTTTTTCCGTATGATAAAGTCCGTACTCAAAACGTGGATGAACTGAGATCGCTAAATTAGCTGGTAAGGTCCATGGTGTCGTCGTCCAAATGACGAGCTTGTCACCTCTTTCTAAAACGTTTTTACCATCACTTACTTCAAAGCTCACATAAATTGATGGTGAAGTCACATCGTAATATTCGATTTCGGCTTCCGCTAAAGCGGATTCGCTTGATGGCGACCAATAAACAGGTTTTAATCCTTTGAAAATCAAACCTTGCAAAGCCATTTTGGCAAATACTTCGATTTGTCGAGCTTCGTATTTTCGATCCAAAGTAACGTAAGGATTATCAAAATCTCCGATAACGCCTAAACGCTTGATCTGCTCCTTTTGAATTGCCACTTGTTTGAGGGCATATTCGCGACATTTTTGTCTAAATTCAACAATCGGTGTCGTCTTGCGGTTAACACCTTGCTTTGTCACTTGATTTTCGATGGGAAGACCATGAGTATCCCAGCCAAAAACAAAAGGAACATAAAAGCCTGACATATGTTTGTAGCGAACAATGAAATCTTTGAGCAAACGATTAAGCATATGACCGCAATGGATATTACCGTTTGCATAAGGAGGCCCATCATGCAATGAGTATTCCGGAGCACCTTTACGGGACTTAAGCATTTCCTGATAAAGATTAAGTTCATGCCATTTAGTTAAAAAAATCGGTTCTTTAACGTTGAGATTTCCTCTCATCTCAAAGCTGGTCTTTGGCATTAATAGTGTTTTCTTAAGTTCCATAGTCTTCCTCTTTTCAAAATAAAAGCGTCCTCATCTAAGGACGCTATTCGCGCGGTACCACCTTAGTTTTATGCAATATTGCATAACCCTTGTCTTTCCTTAACGCCGGATGGGCGGATTCCCTACTTTTTTCAGGTCTCGCTCAGAAGGGATACCTTTGACGTTGATAACCTTGCACCATTTGTTATCTCGCTAATTTGTCTAAGGCGTGTCTTCTTCAACGCTTTATTATATTATAATACGCACTAAATAGCATTGATTGCAAATTGTTTGAGATAGAGTGCTCCTTTAGTAAAACCACTGAAAGTGATGCGCACCTTGCCGGTATATGTTTCACCCTCAGGAAGTTCGAAACTATAGAGAGTGTTTGTGCCGCTTGCTCCGGGAACCATCGCTTGAGAAGTAAAGCTATATTCACCAATGCTAACGGAAAGTGTCGGAGAAGGACCAGGATCAGCATTTGTTGAAGCGACAACATAAATGCCATTGACATCCGTTTTACTTGAGACATTAAACGCTGAACTGGTTTCGATATACATAGTATTAATTGGATAATCATTCGTCCCAAATCGTCTTCCTGTTCCTGCTGCCGTTTGGAAACTGGATACGCTTCCGCTTTCTAAGAAGAAATCAAAGTCTAACCCCCCAAGCGTTATCGCATATGGTGTGGCCTGGGCGATCTTGCCCTTAAAGGCGTCATCAGTCGTTAAAGTGTACTTATAAAGGGCTTGTGACGCAGCGTTTGACTTAACTTCAATATCGTAACTAACACTAAGTGATTGATGAGTGACATTGATAGTCTTTATCCCGATGTCATCATCAAGAAAATGATAAAGATCGGAATAAGTAGTCTCGAATTCCCCTGCTGCTAAGTCAGCATTTTTAGCTAGGTCATTGTTAACGGTGAAAACTTTTAAATCGCTTGCTTTTGCATATGCATCGCCAACTTCATAAGTTGTTTTGACATTACTAATTGCCAAATTATGAACATCATTTGCCTCTTTTTCACCACCTTCGAGGACAACATCATAATATGCTGGTCTTAGATTGCCAAGCTCGCCTGATTCTTCTTGCTTATCACCAAAAACATAATCGACAAGTTCAGGAAAGTCGATATATGGATTGCGATTATTTTGATAAAAATAAACGCCGACATTATGTTTATATTCGCGTCTAGTGACGGGATTATCTGACCAATCCAATAAATCACTTAACATGCCGTGTTTTCTGCTTCTAACTAACGTGACTCCTTCGACGACATCTAAGTCTTCAAAGCGAGTGGCCATGTAGAAAATACCGCGTGCTAACATCGGCTTATCTTTTTCCGGAGGTTCAAAAACGTTCGCTTGTTCACTTCGATAACATTCAGAACTATTGCCAAAAGAATCCGTTGGGTTGGTAGCGTCCGTCATTTCATCAGTGATATTGCCAAGATTTAGATTATTCCGCGATCCATTTAAACTGCCATCTGAAGCAAATAAATTATGAAAATCACTTCTTAAAATTAGACTTTCGTTTTCGGTTCGTCCTTGGCTCGCAGCATCAAAATCACCCAAAGATTGAGCGAAAGCATGTTCGCGTTGCCATCCGCCGTTTGCCCCGCTTGCCGTTAATGTCTTTAAGGGTTTGTAGTTACCATAGACAACTTCAACGCGATCATAATTATCTAACGTTTCATCGGCTAGTTGATTAACTGCCCAAATATTAGAACTGTTATTAAAATCGACAAGATTAACACCAGTATTAACTAAAGTTCTTAGTTGCTCACGCAAATCATCTCCATCAATCCATGATTCAATAGAATCATAGTAACCATTATAATAGTCTTCGTATCCTGGACCGGGGTCCGAACCTGAATCAAAAGATCCAGATGTATCAGTTGATGGATTATCATTACAAGCCGAAAGCAATAAAACAAAGCTCAAAGAAAAAAGAATCGCCCTTCTTATGCCGAGATAAGAAAGATATTTACTCAATGTGCTTACTCTTTAAAAAGCTTGGCAAAATCGAGTCTTCACTGACGGCCTCACTTGCATCGCTTTCTTCTTGCTCTTCCTTGGTGTTTTTATTTGATTCGCCATTATTCTTTTCGACTTCAGGGCGTTGAAGTCTTGCTTGTTGGGCGCTATAAGTCGGAACACTAGTAAAATCAAATTCTTCGGTAAAATCACTTGCGATAACACTAACGAGAATTTGATCGGTTAACTGATTGTTGATGGCCACACCGAATTTAACATCGATATTGTTGCCGGCGGCTTCAATAATCAAATCGACGGCTTCTTGAGCTTCATATAAACTGACATTAGGACCGCAGGTTACTGAGCATATCGCTCGACGCGCACCATTAATACTCGCCTCAAGAAGAGGAGAATTAATCGCGTTTTGAGCGGCTTCTTGGGCACGGTTAGGTCCTTGACCTAAGCCAAAACCAATTAACGAGATGCCGGAATCTTTTAAAGTATTGCGCACATCAGCAAAGTCAAGATTGATGACCGCTGGCATTAAAATCAAATCGGTTACCGTTTTGACCGATTGAGCTAAAACGCGATCCGATTCGGCAAAAGCTTCAGAGATTGGCTGTGTACCACTAACCATTAATAATTTGTCGTTAGAAACAATAATAATCGCATCAACGGCATCTTTAAGTTCATTCAATCCTTCGACGGAATTAGCAATTCTCCTTTTACCTTCGAAGGTAAAGGGACGCGTGACAATCGCGACCGTTAAAGCACCCTCTTCACGGGCAACTTGCGCGACGATAGGCGCTGCACCAGTACCAGTGCCTCCACCCATACCGGCAGCAATGAAGACCATGTTGGCTCCTTTGACAACTTTGCGAATGTCTTCGACGGACGCCATGGCAGCCTCGCGGCCAATGCTTGGTTCACCACCTGCACCCAATCCACCTGTCACGGCCGGGCCTAGCACGAGGCGGTTGCGCGATTTAGAGGTCGCTAGAGTTTGACGATCGGTATTAGCGACGTAAAATTCGACAGCACCTAAATCTTCATCAATCATACGATTGACGGCATTATTCCCGGCTCCGCCAACACCGATGACAACGATGCGGGCGATTGGTTCGAAATTATCTAAATCTGTTACTTGCATATTAGGCCTCCTATTTGCGTTCCTTGCCTTCTTTACTTCCGCGAGTCAAGGTCGTGACGACTGGTCGTTCTTCTTCAAGATAAGTTTGATAACGGTTATTGGCGAGAATCGCACCAAGAGCATTGACATATGTTTGATGGCGAGCGCCAATAGCTTTTGGAATAGTAAAATGGATTTTATTATCGGGAAATGCTTCGCTAATCATTTCATCAAAGCCATTCAGACGAGCGAGTCCACCGCTGACAATCATGGGAATTTTTAAATATTTTTTATCATATCCAGCCATGAGCGAATTTATCGCTTGTTTTAAAGACAGCAAATAATCAGAAACAAATTCTTCAGTTATCGTATTTAAATCACTGGTGGCATATTCAATTTCCTGACCATCTAAATCGGTGCTTTTGGCAATTGTTGGGTGAAAAGACATCAAACGATGATCGATTCCGTATCGTCTCTTTAATTTTTCCGCTTCCTCAAAAGGCAGGTTGAAGTTTCGCATAATCGACATTGTTAAATCCTTGCCGCCCTTTTCAAAATAGATTGAGGCAAAAAGAGATTTATTGCCAATCAAACTAATCGTCGTGACCTCTGCCCCCATATCAACATACAAATATGAAGTTGGCAATTCGAGATCTTGAGTAAATAGATAACTAGCCGCATGTGGTCCGACAAAAACGCGTTTAATGGCTATGCCGGATTCTTTAAAAGATCTCCGGAAATTTTCAATAACTGAGTAAGGAAGAGCATGAATTTTAGCCGAAATGGAAAGAGAGTTTGATTTTTCACCAATCGGTGGGTTAGGGAAAGAACGCCCATTATCGAGTTCAAAGGCATCAGGAATAATATCGACAATTTGTCCGCCATGAGGAACGACTTCTTTGCGAACTAAAGAGATGACATTCAAAATGTCAATTGCTTCGACAGTGCCTGTTTGCGATACGACATTAGTCGTTTTATCGCTTTGATACACCTCTAGACCCAATGGAGGAAGCAACAAAATTGCTTCAGAAATAGTCAATTTTAATTTTGCGGTTGCATCTTTAATTTCTTTGATGTCGCGCAGGGCCTCAATTAAACCAATCAGATTTACGACTTGACCGCGTTCGACAAAAGCATCGATAGGCTTACGCATTGCGTAAAGAACGATGGGTTGTCCATCGAGTTCATAGCCGACAACTAATTTAATTTCGGCTGAGGATATTTCTAAAGCGGCAGTAGGCTTTTCCATATAGTGATTATTCTGAATTATATTATATATATAAAGTTAGAATGTAGCAAAGGCAATTTATATAAAATTGTCCTAGAAAAGAACTAAGTTAATAAAAAGCCGCATCATTGATGCAGCTCGGATGGAGGGAGGTCCGTCCATGATGATCAGTTTTATTCGTCGACCAATTCGGTGATATCGTTTTGATTTGCCTCAGCTTGGCTGGCAGCAATCTTTAGACTTAGGGGGATAGAAACAGCGACAGCAACTAATGCCAAAATCGAAAAGATAACTAACGCTCTTTTAAAGCGATAATATGGTGCTTTGCGATTAAATTTGACAAGTTTGTCTTTCATTTCTATTCCTTGATTCTTTCGATGGCTCGAAGTTTAGCGCTATGTGAACGAGGGTTATAAACTAATTCTTTGGCTGATGGAATGATGATTTTCCGGTTGACAAGACGGAATTTTGGCATTTCTTCTTCACTCGGAAGAGAAAAGACATTGCGTCTTGTTCCTTCGATTACTGTCGCTTTGCGAAAGGCTTCTTTAATTAGACGATCTTCAAGCGATTGGAAGGAAATTACAACTAGCCGACCACCGACATTTAGGAGTTTAAGTGCGTCCTTAATCGTGGTCTCCAGGGCTCCCAGTTCATCATTTACTTCGATACGCAACGCTTGAAATATTTGCTTGGCGGGATGTCCTTTTTTAGCCAGTTCCTTCATCGGCTTAACCGACTTGATGAGGTCGACAAGTTGCTGAGTCGTCTCAATGGGGGCATTAATGCGCGTTTCGGCAATCTTCCTAGCGATTTGATAAGCGTATTTATCTTCGCCATATTCTCCAAAGATGCGCGTCAAGTCCGTGACACTATAAGTGTTTACAATCTCATAGGCCGTTAATGAATTGCGCTCATCCATTCGCATGTCGAGGCGGGCGTTGCTGCGATACGAGAAGCCGCGCTCCGAATCATCGAATTGAGGAGAGGAGACACCGAGATCCATCAAGATCCCATCAACTTTTTGAATGTTGAGTGTGTATAGAACTTCTTTGAAGTTACGAAAGTTTTCGTGTACTGTCTCGAAGTTACTACCGATTTTAGAAAGGGTGATTTTCGAATTATCGATCGCATGAATGTCTTGATCGATACCGATGAGTTTCCCTTTGCGGTTGAGACGGGCTAACACTTCGCTGGCGTGCCCTGCTCTTCCTAACGTAAGGTCGACATATATGCCATTTGCTTTGACATTAAGAGCGGATATGGCTTCATCTAATAAGACAGGTATGTGCTGGTCCATAGGCTATTGGACGGGTAGTTTTTCGGCCTTGGCTTCGTAATCTTTTTCGTTTTGTTTAAGATAATTATACCAAGCTTCAGCGTCCCAAATTTCAATATGATTGATAACACCGACAACGATGACACTACGTGATATTTTAAATTCGCTTAATAGTTTAGTTGGTAATTGAATTCGTCCTTGGGCATCGACTTCAAGTTCGACAACACTAGCGAGGGCAATTCTTTGCACATCGCGAGAGTCTTTTTGATTGAAGGGAAGATTTTCTAAAGCCTCGGTTAATTTCTGAAAATCAGATTCTTTGTAAACGCTTAAAGATCCTTCGTAGCCCTTGAGAATGTAAAGACGACCGCCTGCTTCATTCCGCATTTTGCTAGGAATCACGAGGCGACCTTTGTTATCAAGGGTGTGAGAATAGCTTCCAAAGAACATATCTACCACTTACCTCCACTTCCAACCACTTTGCACTCATATTATACGCACATCGAATTCAGTGTGTAAACACTAAAAAAAGTCCTAACGCTAGCGCTAAAACATATCGACAAATAATTGTTTAATATATTAAACAGCAGAGTTAAATTAGTATTTTTTTAGTATTTTATTAGCATTATTAATCATCGTCTTCTAAGTTAAAATCATCGAGTTTCGCAAACCGTGAATCCCCACTTATCGAACGATCTTTAGCTAATTGCTCATCGTTTAAGACACGATATCCTTCACCACTTTTTGGTAGCTTAGCTCCTGGTTTTACCGGCTTAAGCGGCAAGCTTGAAGAAATAATTGCGTAGAGTATTCTTTCTAGATCAATTGCATCGCCTTCGACGATGATTGCTTCGGAATTCGGATCGAACGTATCACCTATTACTACTTCTTCATGAATATTTAATTCATGGTCAAAAGGTTCAAGCGTATAAGAACACTCGAGATTAACGACAACATCTAAATCAATGTTCATCCGTATTAACTTGCGATATTTAGTAATCTCAATATTCCCGAAGCACTTCTTGATGGCAAGTAGAGGTTTCCTTGCTGGGAAGGTTGCGGCATCAAAAAGGAAACTTTTCTGAAGAGGAATTGTTTTATCTAAAAGTAATTTTGATTTTAAAATAATCATATTTAAGTGCGAAGGATAATAGCGAATTTTTTATTCAATAAATCAAGAACCTTCTTCTCTACCTCGATTACTTCTTCATCTTTTAGTGTTTTTTTATCATCCTCATAGGCAATTGTTAAAGCGACTGACTTTTTGCCTTCAGGAATTCCTTCTCCAATATAAAGATCGAAGACATCGACACTTTTTATCATTTTGCTAACCGAGGAGATAGTTTGAATAATTTGGCGAACATCAACTTTTTGTGCAACGACAAATGATAAATCTCGTTTAATTGAGGGGAAACGCGAGAAGGATTTAAAGGTTGTTTGTCCAGTTTCAATTTCAAGTAAAACACCAAGGTCAATCTCCATTGCAAAAACTTTGTTTTTACCTAATTCATGTTCAATGATGGCCTGAGGGTGGAGTTCTCCAAAATAACCGATAAGTTTCCCGCCGATTTTCACTAATGCTGAACGGCCAGGATGCAATTCTTTTTCACTTTCTGAAACTCGCTCTAATTGATAACGCGATTCCTTAATACCTAGGGTGTTGGCAATTCCTTCAAAAAGCCCTTTTAAATGGTAGAAAGTGTAAGGAATCTTATGAAGTTGTTGTTGATATAAGTCATTGCCAACAAGAACAACTCCTAGTCTAAGCCCACTATACTTGTCGCTATCAATATCGCTTACTTCGTAAATGGCTAAGTCCTTTTGTCCTCGAGCTAGATTATAAGATGCAACTTTAAGTAGTGACGTCATAAGGTTAAGGCGTAAATATTCATGTTCGTCAGTAAGAGGATTAATTAAACGATAGGCCTCTCCTTTAACTAAATGTCGAAAACCATTCAGTTCACTTTTCTTGACTAGCGAGTAAGTAAGCACTTCATCAAGTCCGCGACCTGACAAATAATTACGAACGTTTCTTACTAGTTGTTTATCCTTTGGATAACCACCGACGGTGACTTTCAAGGAAGGCAAAACGCTATGTATTTTATCTAAGCCAATAATGCGAATTACTTCTTCGCAAATATCAGCTGGACCCGTTATATCAATTCTCCATTCAGGAACCTTGGCAACAAACTCATCGCGATTTAAAACTTCAATTTCAAGATAGTCGCGTTTAAGCGTCTCGACAATTTCCTGTTGCAAGAAATTGGTCCCTAACCGTTTGTTAATATAAGAAACTGAAGTTTCAATACAAGGTGGAGTATCGTTTTTTCTTGAGTCATAAGTAACGACTTTTTCGATATTCTTTGTATTGCAAAGGTCAATAATCATCGCCGTTGCTTTGTTGATTACATCTTCGTATTGATATGGGTTAACGCCCTTGATAAAACGCGAGGATGAATCACTGGCAAGCGCTAATCTGGTTGAAGTGCGGCGAATAGCATCAAAAGCAAAATTAGCTACTTCCACCACAATATTTTTCGTTTGTTCATCGACCAACGATTCAAGTGAACCCATAATGCCACCTAGACACATAACTCGCCCACCACTGGTAATGACAATATCGCCTTTTTGAATTGAGTAATCCTGTTCGTCGAGCGCTTTAAAAATGCCAACATAATCGTCTTTAATTATCAATTCTTGCTTAGGTAGACGATCAAGATCATACATATGTAAGGGCTGACCTGTTAAAAGCATAATGTAGTTACCGATATCGACAATGTTATTAATCGAGCGGACACCCATGCTTTGCAAAGCTTGTTTTAGCCATTTTGGTGAGGGTTGTACTTGAATGTTTCGAATAACGCGTCCCGAAAATTGCGGACAAGCCTTTGTTAATGAAGACACAATGAATGATGATTCGTTTGCCTTAGGCAAAACCCATTGTTCCTCTTTAACTTCACATCGATATAAAGTGGCAATTTCACGAGCGACATTATAAACGCTATGGAGATCGCTACGATTGGCCAAAAGCTTCAAATCCAAAATCGTATCATCAAGACCCAAGTATTTAAGCACTTCTTCATCACCAACGACAGCGTCATCATCTAATTCTTCGATACCAGAAATTTGTTTCTCACTTAAGAATTTGGCATCGACACCAAGTTCTAATAATGAGCAGATCATACCTTGGCTTTCAACCCCGCGAATAGTTCCCTTCGTTATCTTGCCACCAGGTAAAAGAGCTCCATCAAGAGCGACAATTACTTTTAAGCCGACACGTACATTAGGAGCGCCACAAACAATTTGTAACAAGCCGTGTTTACTGCCGGTATTAACTATAGTTAACGATAGATGGTCGCTTTCCTGAAGAGGCGAACATTCAACTACTTCACCGATAACGAGGTTTGTGGCTGTTGAAAGTTTTTCGACAGCTTCGACTTCAACGCCAGCAAATGTCAAACGATCAGCGAGTTCTTGAGGTGAAACATCGCCAATACTAATATAATTTTTAATCCAATTGAGACTTACTTTCATCGTTTGGCCCTACTTTCTTACAAATTGCTTTAAGAAGCGAATGTCGTTTTGGTAAAAACGACGAATATCGTCTACTTTATAGCGAAGCATTGCCACACGTTCAATGCCGATACCAAAAGCAAAACCAGAATAAACATCCGGATCATAGCCAGACATCTTTAAAACATTTGGATGAACCATTCCGGCACCAAGAATTTCAATATAGCCGGTATCTTTACATGTTGGGCAACCTCTTCCCCCACATTCGGCACACGAAACTTGAACTTCGACTGATGGCTCGGTAAAAGGAAAGTATGAACTGACCAAACGAATCTCGCGTTTTGGTCCAAACATTTTCTTAATAAATAAATCAAGAGTCGCTTTTAAATGTGCAAGATTAATGTCTTTGCCAACAAGAAGCCCTTCCACTTGACTAAACTGATGAGAATGGGTCATATCATCGTTATCGCGACGATAACATTTGCCGGGGCAAACGACCTTAATCATCTCGCCCTTCTTTTCTTCCATCACACGAGCTTGTGCAGGAGAAGTATGAGTTCTTAAAAGCAAATTTTCGCTAATGTAAAACGAGTCTTGCATGTCACGAGAAGGGTGATTTTTAGGAATATTCATCAGTTCAAAATTATAGTGGTCAGACTCAACATCGCGACCCCCTTTTACTTCGTAACCCATATTAATAAAAATATCTAATATCTCATCACGAACTGAGAAAAAGGGATTTGTTCCACCCGTAATGCTTTTTACCCCCGGTAAGGTTATATCAATTTTTTCGTTAGCAAGTTTTGCCGCAACTTCTTGCTCGGTAAAAAGTTGCATCTTGTCATCAAAGATATGCAATAAATCTTGACGAATCGTATTGATTTTTTGGCCAAATTTTGCTTTATCTTCACCCGAAAAGTTTTTAATCAAAGCCATCATGTTATTGATCTCGGCTTTTTTAGATAGATGCACATTTTTAACTTCAATAAGAGCACTACGCGTCTTAGCGCAATCAATTGCCTCGGTTATTTTGTCTTTTAATTGGTCGAGTTTAGCTAGTTCTTTTCCCATAGCTTTTCCTCCTAAAAAAATAATGACACTTAGGAACGAATTTCTCCGTGGTGCCATCCTTCTTCGCAGCTACAGCTGCGCACTAAATCTTAACGCGATTAACGGGACTTACGCCCATACTCAGAGGTGAATTCGCCGTAAACGCTAGAGATGGGTCACACTTTTTCCATCTTCCCTGACTAACGACTAGTGCGGTTACTATTTCTCATCAACGTACGAATTATTATAACATAATGTTAAAATGCTGAATACCTTTTATCAAGGTGAATTTCATAGCAAAAATGTGACTTCATCTCCTTTTTGTTTCAATTGCGTATAAAATGATGCCTGTCGCCACCGCAACATTTAAAGAATCAATCCCGCTTATAGCGATTTTTACTTTGTCATCAGCTAGGGAAAGCAATTCCTCTCTTACCCCTCGAGATTCATTACCCATAATGATAACGTGTTGCAAATTAATCTCAGTTTTTTCTAAAGGAAGACTATCTTTTAAAGATGTAGCCACAATTTGATAACTCGCACTTTTTAAACGCATCAATTCCTTTTCGGCATTTTCAATAAGATTAACGGCAAAAATCGCCCCTTGTGATGCGCTAATTGCCTTATCGTTAAAAGGAGATACACATTGATTGGATAGCAAAATATCTAGGTAGCCAAAAGCAAGAGCAGTTCTAATAATTGTGCCGAGATTACCCGGATCGCTAATTTCATCCAAATATAAGACTTTGTCTTTGATGTTGTTTGAGGAAACCGCTCTTTGACAGACAGCGACAACGCCTTGGGGATTTTTACTAATCGCTATTTTGCGAAGAATATCTTCACTAACAAGGTATTGATCGATTGCTAAGTCGGCGATTTGAGTCGTTGTAAAAACATGGTGGGCTCTTTGATGTTTTATTGCCATGTCCAGCATGTGATGACCTTCAACTAAATAGAGTCCTGTCTCTTGCTGATACTTGCTTAAGCGAAGTTTTGAAGCTTCCACCACTTTGCGATTATCTTTGGATGTAATTTTATAGATCATGCGTATTCTCCTCTTTTTAACTTCTGAAGCAAAATTTTATAGTCTGGGCAGTATTTGTACAGTTCTTGATAAAAGCCATCGCCATGATTAAAGTTTCGATCATGAGCCAATTCGTGAATAATGATAGCATCGATGATATTTGGGTGGTAATGAATCAACTTCAATTGCAAGGACAAGGCGTGTGTCTTCCGCGAATTCGTGCCAAATCTCGTCTTCATATCGCGCACTTTAACATCATAAGGTTTCTTAATTTTCATGATTAATTCATAATGGCGAACCCGACCAATAAAGTATTCCTTGGCGAATTTTTTCAACTTTCGTTCAAAATCATTTTGATTTTTATACATAAGGCTATCGCCCACTAAAAACGATTTTCCATTTGCTGCTCCTTCACAAAGATTAAAAAGACTACCTAACAAATACATTTTTCCATCGATAAAGGGCGTAGTCTTTCTTGCCTCTTTAGCTAGAAGGCGATGATAAAACTTATCTAAATAATTAAAAATTGTTGTATGCGCCGTATATTTTGGAGCGCTGACATAAAAAATGCCGTCGCGATAACGGAAAATAACGTTTCTTATTCGTTTAACGGTCACGACGACCTCATATGTTTTGCTATCGCGAGAATAAGTTAGTTTGTAGACCATGATAATAGTATAAACATAACAACATAACATAAAAAGGCAAAAGACTAGAGAATTCAAGTGATTTACTGTTGTGATAATGAGATGATAATTATACAATTATGTGGTATGAAAAAAGCACTGATTAGCGCCTGTCTTATCGGCGACAAAGTCCGATATGATGGAAAAGATAATAAAATACCCTACATTGATGAACTGCTTGTTCATTATGAACTTGTTCCTTTTTGTCCCGAAGTTGAAGGAGGGATGAGTATTCCTCGAAAACCAAGTGAAATTATGAGGGGGCGCGTCTATAGCGTTGAGGGAAACGATGTGACAAAGCACTTTGTATTGGGAGCGCAAAAAGCTCTTAGCATATGCAAATATATGCATATTGAGTTAGCAATTTTAAAAGAAGGTTCCCCATCGTGTGGTGTTCATCAAATTCATAACGGGCGGTTCGACAAAAGAAAAATTCCCGGTCAAGGTGTGACCACCACTCTGCTTCGTCGTCATGGTATCGAGGTAATATGCGAAGAAGAAATTCCTGATTTATTAACAAGACTAACAACAAAAAAAGATGTCGCTGATTAGTGACATCTTTTTGTTTATTTACTTATTCGTATTTGGTGGCTTTTAAACTTGCTAGCGTTTCCTTATCAAGGGCTTTGACGACTTCAGTCAATAATTTGACTGCTTCGAGATAGTCATCATAGTTAATCAAGGACACATGGCTATGGAAATAGCGACAAGGTAACGAGATCGTCATCGTAATGACGCCATCGTATTGCTTGTGAATTTCACCTGAGTCAGTTCCGCCAGCAGTCAAAAGATCAAAGGTGTACTTAATGCCTTTTTCTTTGGCGATCTTTTCGACAAAATCGAATAAGCCGCGATGCGCGATAACCGAGCCATCCATAATTGAAAGGGCGACACCAGCTCCAAGTTTTGTTGGATGATTCGGTGCGCCTGGTAAATCGTATGACATCGTTACATCTAAAGCAAAAGCAACATCCGGTTTAACGTGATAGGCAGCGGTTCTCGCGCCTCTTAAACCGACTTCTTCTTGAACGGTGCCGGCCGCGACAACTGTCGCTTTATGATCGACTCCTTTGAGGTTATTTAAAACTTCAACAGCAACGGCTGCTCCAAGGCGATCATCCCAGGCTTTGCCTAATAATGTTTTACCATCATTCATGACGCGGAAAGGCGTATAAGGTGTAATCATATCGCCCACGCGAACGCCTAGTTTCTCAACTTCGGCTTTATCTTTAACCCCAAGATCAATATACATATCTTTAATTTCCATGACTTTTTTGCGCTGTTCAGCACTCATGCCGTGAGGGGGTTGGGCACCGACAACACCAAAAATCTTTTTACCATTCGAGGTTGTGATACGCACTGTTTGGGCTAGGACCACATGGCCCCACCATCCGCCAATTGGATGAAAGCGAATTAAACCTGAATCTTCGATACGATGGACTAAAAAACCCACTTCATCGATATGACCAGCTAACATAATAACTGGTTCGCCTTTTTTGCCTTCTTTATAAGCAAGGATTGAACCGAGATTATCATATTCAATCCGATCGGCGACATCTTTGACGTGTTCTTTAAATAATTTGGCGGCGTCTTTTTCACGTCCTGAAACGCCTTCGACCTCGCTCATCTGTTGTAAAAAACTTAATCTTTCTTCCTGAGTCATAAAAGTTACCTCCTAGTAATTTGTATTCTGACGATGGTAGTTAACGCCAAGTTTTGCTTTATAAGCAGCGACGACTTCTTCGACGGTAAAACCAAGGCTGGGAATCAGGTTTATAAATAATTGATAAGCATAAGTATAATGATTTAAATCATAGCTTTCAACAAGTTCGACCACCGCTTTATAAAGAGAATGAAAATGCCTTGTCAAAGACCAATCAACTTTTTGTACTTGATAACAGGTTTTGCTTGCTCCTAAAGGAATGCCAAGCGAAAGCAAAAAGTGCATTCCATCAGCATATTCATCAAGTAATATTTCGCGAGGTGACGGTCCTTTCTTTGACCAGTATTTAAAACATCTCGTTTCATTGGCGAGTTCGCCTATTTCGACAATCAGCGCCATAAGGCGATCATCTTGTGTCGAAGCATATGTCGTTTGGTGATTATCAGCGATTTTCTTATCTAATTCGCCTTGTAGTTGATATAACTCTTTTAATTCGATTTCGTCGTTCATATTTTTAATTTCCTTAAATGCCAAATATCTTTGACATATTCTTCGATGGTTCTATCGCTTGAGAAATAGCCTGAGTTAGCGATATTGACAATTTGCATACGAGCCCAAGCATGCTGATCAAGGTAGAGTTTTTCAATTCTTTCCTGCGCCTCCACGTAAGAAGCAAAATCTTTCAATAAAAAGTAGTTATCTCCGCGGTGCATGACTTCATCAAAAATTAGTTGATACTTCTCGCTTTTTCCAAAAGTCCACGGCCCATCAAACAATGAATCGAGAACTTTGCGAATTCGCTCATCGCTATTATAAATGTCCCACGGATTATAATCGCCTCGCTGGTAGTAACCATCGACTTCTTCGGCCTTAAGACCAAAGATAACGCAATTATCTAAGCCGACAAAGTCGGCAATTTCAACATTTGCCCCGTCAAGTGTCCCAAGAGTAATGGCTCCGTTCATCATAAATTTCATGTTTCCCGTGCCGCTCGCCTCTTTACCCGCCGTCGAAATTTGTTCGCTGACATCGCTGGCAGGTATTATTTTTTCAGCCGAAGAAACACCATAGTTTTCGACAAAGACAATTTTGATAAACTTGCTAACATACGAATCGCGGTTAATAATGTCAGAAACAGCGATAATAAGTTCGATAATTTTTTTAGCATATTCGTAACTAGGTGCCGCCTTAGCGCCAAAAATAAAGGTTCGAGGATGGATGTGGAAATTTGAATCCTCCTTCAATCGCTGATATAAGTAAATGATATGAAAAACATTCATTAGTTGACGTTTATAAGCATGTAAACGCTTGATTTGAACATCAAAAATTGAATTCACATCAAGTTCGACATTTTGTTTTTTCTTCATATATTCAGCAAAAGCCACTTTTTTTCTATGTTTAATTTTTAAAAGTGCTTCTTGAACTTTCCGATCTTCTTTGTATAGTTCAAAAGCTTTGATTAGACTCATGTCTTTAATCCAGTCGGCACCGATTTTACTCGTAATTAGCTCAGCCAACTCCGGATTGGCGTACATTAACCAACGACGATGGGTTACGCCATTAGTTTTACTATTAAATTTATTAGGATAAAGTTGATAGAAATCGCGGAATGTATCGCGCTTGAGAATCTCAGTGTGAATCTTGGCAACACCATTGACCGAATAAGAAGCGTAGATAGCCAAGTTTGTCATGTGTATTTGTCCGTCTTTAATGATTTGCATCGCGTAGCGCTTGCCTAAATCGATATCTTTTTCGCTCATCTCAATATTAAAACGGCGATTTATTTCTTCAATAATCATAAAGCAACGCGGTAAGAGCCGCTGAACATATTGAATTGGCCACTTTTCAAGGGCTTCGGCCATGATGGTGTGATTTGTATAGGCGAAACATTTTTTAACTTGAGCCCAGGCCTCATCCCATTCATATTCATATTCATCGATGAGCAAACGCATCATCTCAGGAATCGCTAAAATTGGATGTGTATCGTTTAACTGAAAAACATGATAATCAGCAAAATTAGTAAGATTTCCAAACCTCCGAGCGTGACCACGCATCGCGCTTTGAAGTCCAGCACTAACTAAAAAGTATTGTTGCCTTAATCTCAAGATTCGACCTTGCTCGGTTGAATCATCGGGATATAACCCGTGGCATAGTTCTTTCAAAGTAATAAGATATTCTTCAAAATCCTGACTTTTCGGAAGGTTTTCTAAACTTGGTTCTGCTGACCAAAGCCTCAAGGTATTGGCGACGTTATTGTGGTAACCAACGATTGAAACGTCATAAGGCATAGCCTTTACTGAGACGGCATTCGCGGTGCGAATTCCAAATTGGCCGTTTTTCTTTAAGTATGTCTCGGCGTTGCCATAAAACTTCACTTCAACGGCATGTTTAGGTTTGCGAACTTCAAAAACGTAACCATTGGATAACCAATGATCGGGCATCTCGATTTGTTTGCTATTGCGGATGGCTTGACGAAAAAAGCCATACTCATAGCGAATGCAGTTGCCATGTCCGGCATAGTTAAGTGAGGCTAAAGAATCCATAAAACAGGCCGCCAATCGCCCGAGCCCACCATTGCCAAGACCAGCATCATTTTCTTGAGCCTCAAGTTCGCGAATATCGATGCCGAGTTCTTTAAGACCTTGCTCGGCAATTTCATAAATACCAAGATTCATCATATTGCTATGCATTAGGCGCCCAATTAAAAATTCCATCGAAAAGTAGATCAATTGCTTTTCTTTATTTTTTAAAATGTATTCGCGCGTTTTGCGCCAGTGATTGCCTGCGTAATCGCGAACTAATTCACCTAAAATGTCGTAGCGTTCGCTAATGTGCGAATCCTTGACATTTTTCCCGTATTTTTCTGAGAGTCGCTTAGCAAACTCCTCTTTAAACTCAGTTTTATTCTTAAACATATAACTCCTTCATTTTTATTTCGCTTTGCGAAGTTTAAAAATCATTGCGCCAAATGAAGCGATTTTGATTTTGATTTTGTGGGGGTAAGCTAGTGGACCAATAGGTGTTGATGCTACCGGCAATCCATTATACTGGTTTTGACCGCTATATACATCCTTATCGCTATTAAGTATTTCATCGTATATACCTTCTTCGGTAATTCCAAGTTCGTACTCTTCATAGAAGTTGGGTGTCATATTAAAGACGAAAACGAGGTGGGAGTCTTCATTAAACCTCTCGAAGGCATAGATTGACTGGTCGGCGTTATCAGCCATCAACCAGCGAAATGAACTGGGATTATATTCTTGAACTTTTAGGGCTTTTTCGTATTTATAAATAAGATTTAAATCGCGAATGAGTCGCGTGATTGAATCATGTTTGGGAAAGGCTTTTAAGTTCCAAGGCAAAGATTTGCTCTCATTCCATTCGTCAAATGACGCCAATTCATTACCCATAAAATTAAGTTTTTTGCCAGGATGAGCATATTGATATGTATAAAGATTGCGAAGAAGGGCGAATTTTTGTTCATAATCGCCCCATAGTTTATTAATGATTGTGCCTTTGCCATGGACGACTTCGTCGTGAGAAAGAGGCAAAAGGAAATTTTCACTAAAAAAATAAGCCATTGAAAAGGTTAATTTATGATGGTCATATTTTTTGTATATTGGATCTTTGGCATAATATTTTAACGTATCGTTCATCCAACCCAAGTCCCATTTATAATCAAAACCAAGTCCGCCATAATCGACTGGCTTAGTTACGCCTTGATAGTCGCTACTATCCTCGGCAATGGTCATCAAACTGGAATGCTCGCCATGAAGAAGGGTATTCATCCGTTTTAAAAATTCGATTCCGCCGCTATTTTCGCCTTGGTCTTTATTACCGTGCCAATAAATAATGTTGCTGACGGCATCGATACGAAGACCATCAAAATGAAAATAAGTCGCGAAATAATTCATCGCAGAGATTAAAAAGGAACGAACGGGATCTTTGCCTAAATCAAAAAGCATGCTTCCCCATTGCGAAAAACGTCTTTTTTTGCCGGCGTATTCATATAAAAATGACCCATCATAATCAGCTAAAGCGAATTCATCTTTAGCGAAATGAACTGGGGTGAAATCGAGAATAACGCCAATACCAGCTTGATGCATTCGATCAATAAAAGCCATTAATTGCTTGGGATTACCATAACGCGAATCAACTGAATAAAAGCCAGTCGCTTGATAGCCCCATGAGCCATCAAAGGGATATTGTGTAATCGGCATAATTTCGACATGGGTGTAACCGAGCTCTTTAATGTAGGGTATTAAATAATCAGCGATTTCTTCATAGCTCAAATTACGTTGATCAACTTTTCCTTTCCATGAGCCAAGATGAATTTCGTAAATGGACATCGCCTCATCAAAAGAGCGTGTACGATTCTTCATAAATGAAGAGTCATGCCATATGAAATTTTCAATGTCAAAAAGGCGCGAGCAAGTCGCAGGACGATACTCGCTATAGAAAGCAAAGGGATCAGCTTTGTCAACATATTGCCCCTTGGCATTTCGAAAATGAAATTTATAGGATTCGTACTCGTTTAATCTTGGCACGAATATTTCCCATACTCCGGAAGTATCCACTTTGGTCATCTTATGGGTAGTAATATCCCAATTATTAAAGGAACCAATCACGCTGACATCATCGGCTAGAGGCGCATATAATCGGAAGATAACACCCTTAATTTCTTCTCCATCAATTTTCAAAACAGTAAAATGAGCTCCGAAGTATTCGTAAGCTCGCGTAGTATTACCAACTAAGAAGTCGTGAAGTAATCCAAAAGCCATCGCATTTCCTTCTTTCAAAAACAATTATAATGGCGCGCGTAATGATTAACAAATATGTTTTGGTAAAATGCATTTGAATTAATAATGACGTATGATTATAATTGCGATGATAAACAAGAGGTTTAAGTCATGGAAAAAATATTAGTTGTAAACGCCGGTAGTTCAAGTCTTAAGTACAAATTGTACGAAATGCCCGAGGAGGAAGTTATCTGTTCTGGTATTGCTGAGAGAATCGGTCATGAAGACGCGATTTTTCGTCTTAAGTTTAATGGCGTTTCAATCCGAAACATTCTGCCAATTCACGATCACACCATCGCTGTTGAATTGCTCCTCGAAGCCCTAATCGCTCACAAAGTTATTAAAAGTCTTAATGATATAAAGGCCGTCGGTCACCGCGTTGTCCAAGGTGGCAAATACTTCTCAAAAAGCGTCTTTTTTGATGATGACACGATTGATAAAGTTGAATCCTTAATCGAATTAGCCCCCTTGCATAATGGCCCCCATCTTATCGGTGTTCGCGCCTTTAAAAAAGTGCTACCTGATATTCCAAATGTTGCTACATTTGATACCGCTTTTCATCGCAGCATGGATGAAGTTGATTCTATTTTTCCAATTCCCTACGATTTAACGCAAAAATTTGATATTCGCCGCTATGGTGCTCATGGTACTTCTCACCAGTATTTGGACCAAGAAGGTCGCAAGTTTTTACCCGACATTGAACATCCAAGAATTATAACTTGCCACATTGGTTCTGGCGCCTCTATTTCGGCAATAAAAGACGGCAAATGCGTAGCTACTTCAATGGGCCTGACTCCGCTTGGTGGAATTATGATGGGAACACGCACTGGTGATATTGATCCTTCGGTCGTGTATTACTTATGCAAAAAACTTAATAAAAATATCGAGGAAGTATACGAGATTTTAAATAGAAAATCAGGTCTTCTCGGTGTGTCGGGAATATCCAACGATTCGCGTGATGTTTTAAATGCGATGGAAAGAGGTGACAAACGGGCGATTTTAGCCAATTGTCTCTTTAATCGGCGCATTGCTGACTACATTGGTCAATACTTTGTCCGTCTCGGAGGAGCCGATTTAATTATCTTTTCAGCTGGAATCGGTGAAAATTCTGCCTATTTCCGTTCCAAAATTATCGAAGAAATTGGTCCGGCTCTCGGCGTGAAAATCGATGAAAAAATTAATGAAACTTCAAGAGGTGTTAATATTTTACTCTCAACACCCGATAGCAAAGTAAAAGTTGCCCTCATCCCTACGGATGAAGAAGTGATGATTGCCCGCGATACTTATCAATTAATTAATTCATAGTTTTTTCATTTTATTACTATGTAATACCCATTTTATAAAAACGCTTTCATGACATATGACAGCCTAAGAAATCAATTTATTGTTGACAACTTTTGCGATGAAATCTACTATAATAGCAATTTTAATTTACAATGAAAGGAGAATTTGTAATGAAATTAAGACATTTACTACCAGTCACGTTACTTGCTGTTTTAGCTCTTGCGGCCTGTGATCCGGTCGACACTTCTAGTTCGGGCGACGCACCAAGTGATAGCGGGACACCATCTGAATCCGACCCATCATCCGGACCAGAGGAATCAGCTCTTAAAGACATCATTGCCGGACTTCCAGTCGGTGAAGTTGATGCAGCTGGCCTTACCGAAATTTTTGATAATTTTGGAGACGTTACTCTCGGCTTAAAACAAAGTTCCTTTGTAGGACAATCAGGTTTGACTCCAGCTATTTTAAATGATCCTGCAACGGCCTACATGGAGTATCTTGCTGGTGCTGGTGCAATTGATGGCGATGTCGTTGAAGTCGCAGTTGAAACTGAGCTCAGTCTTGCTGAATCCGATGGAGCAGGCGGTTATGTTCTCGGTGAAGAATTCGCGGATATTAGCGAAGTCACAACCATTTGGAAAGACGATGCCAATGTCTATATGGCTAACGTCGTCAATGAAGATCCAGCTGATGACTATTCGTTCTTAGCTAGTGGCGCAGTTGCCGATGTTGACATCGAATTATTCAAAGATTTTGTCAATTCTGGTGATTTGTTCTATTATGCAGCTCTTGCTGATGAAGCTTTTTCTTACTTCAGTTCAACCGAAGACTTTGTAGAAGTTACTCAAATTGTCACTGCTGAAAAAGTAGTCGATGACGAAACAAGCGAAGTTTATCTTCATGTTAGATACTACACCCTCGGTTCGTGGTTCGGACTTTATAGCGCCGCCGCCGTTGGTTGGCCTGAAGGCTACGAAGATGTTTACGTTGATCGTGGTGAAGTTTGGGGATTTGAAGCTTACGTAAACGCTGAAGGCGTTCTCGATGCCGTCTATACCTATGATGATCACTTCATTGACTGGAACTATCAAGATCTTAACTATGAAGTAGGCGATCCAGTTCCAAACGATCCATTAACACAAGACGAAATCGATGCTCTTGATTTAGTCCTTATTAGCGAAAGTTGGAATTATGTCTATGGCGTTAGATATCATGAGTTCTCATCTGAAGCTCCAGATGCCTTAGTTGTCCCAAGCGTTGATGACCTACGCGCTGCCGATGCTTCCGATGCTTCTTATCTATTTGACCCAGTCGATTACGGTTTCGTCGTTTAATTGTTTAAGAACTAGAAAACAGACAATAAAAGTTTAAGGTGATTCGCAAGAGTCGCCTTTTTCTTGCGCTTCTCTTTTAAAAGCTATACTTATCATTTAATATATAGTGGCACTTATTAAGGAGAAAAATATGTCATCAAAAATCGATTCGCTTATTCTAGAAGAGGCCAAGGCCTTCAAAAAAGAACATAATCGCATTATCAAAAACATTATCAAATACGACCGCATCGCTATTTTTCGGCACATCATGCCCGACTTTGATGCGATGGGAACCCAGATGGGGTTATACACTTGGATTAAAGATAACTTCCCAAATAAAGAAGTTCGTTTCTTAGGTGATAATCACGTCACCTTCACGCCGCGGCTCTTTCCCGAAACCGAGCGTTTAAATGACGAGTGGTTCAAAGAACCATTCTTAGCAATTATCATCGACACCGCTAACACATCTCGCATCGCTGATCCGCGTTGGAAAAAAGCCAAATACAAAATTAAAATTGATCACCACCCTGACGTTGAAGAATTCGGCAAAATTAGTATCGTCAACACAACGATGGCCGCTGCAAGTGAGGTTGTTGTCAACATGATTCTTACTGTTAAAGGCGACTATCACTTGTCAAAAGAAGCAGCGCAATATTTCTACATTGCCTTAGCTGGTGACTCCGGTCGTTTCCAATATAACTCAACGACTCCTCACACTTTTGCTGTCGCCAAGGAACTTGTCAAAACTGGTTTTGTTCTCAGCGATGTCTATCGCAAAATGTATTTTAAGAAAATAGAAGACTTGCGCGTCACCGCTTATGTACTCAATAACTTTAACGTTAGTGAACATGGTGTCGCTTATTATGTGTTGAGTGCCGATATTCAAAAGGAACTCAATATCACGTCAGAACGCGGTAAAGAAAACGTCAATATCTTTTCTAATATCGACGGCATCAATGTTTGGTGTTCAATCACTGAGGACAGTAAAGATAATTGCTACCGTGTTTCGATTCGCAGTAAAGAAAAAGCAATTAACCAAGTTGCCGCTAAATACGAAGGCGGAGGCCATGCCCAAGCTTCGGGGGCTAAGTTGAAAAGTCTCGATGTTCTTCCTAACTTCATTCAAGATCTTGATACCTTGTTTGTCGAATAGAAAATTGATATATGTAAAAAGGTGTCGTTTATCGATACCTTTTTATTTTAACTAACCTTCTCTTTTTGCTAATATATAAATATATGAGTTTTATTCCCCTGCATGTATATACTGGCTATTCCTTTTTGCAAAGTGGCATTACAATTGATAAATATATCAAGGCTCTTAAAAAGCGTGGTTACCGCGGCTCAGGAATAAGCGATATAAATTCTCTTTCTGGTATTCCAGAATTTTTCATTAACTTACAAAGAGAAAAGCTAATTCCACTAGTCGGTATGGACCTAGATATCGATGGCAATTTGTTAACTTTTTTTGCACTTAACGAACAAGGTTATCGTAATCTCCTTAAATTGCTCTTTTTAAAAAGAAAAGGCGACTTATCACATGAGGAGGTCGGTCGTCATAAAGAAGGCTTAGTGGCCGTTCTTTCCGTTGGACACTCTAGACTTCATGAAATCTATAAAACAGAAGTTGATAGAATTCCCCATTTTCTGCTTCCTCTTTCCAATCTCGGACAATACTTCTATCTAGGAATAGAATTTGCCAATGATGATGACGAAGCCTATATCGCCTATCTTCGCACCTTTGCTCACAGTCATGGCTATCAAACAATCGCTTTCCCATTTATAAAATACATTGATAAAAAGGATGCAATCGTTCTTGAAATCGCGAAAGCAATACGCGAGGAATCACAATTAGAAATCAAAGAATTAGAAGGTAATGAATATTTGCTTGATGATGAGCGAATTGCACTTTTGTTTACTGAGCAGGAAATTGCTAATACTCATGCCTTGCTAACAATGAGCGTTTACAAATTCGCCAACAAGCGAGGCAACCTTTTGGCGTACCAAAACCCCCTAAATATTAGTAGCGATGCTTATCTTAAAGAAAAAGCTCTTGATGGTCTTACTCACAAGATGACTAATCCAAGCGAGGAATACTTAAAACGCCTCAATTATGAGCTTAGCGTCATCGCAAAGATGGGATATAGCGACTATTTCTTAATTGTCGCCGACTATGTTGGTTTTGCTCACGAGGCTGGAATATCAGTCGGACCAGGTCGAGGGAGTGCCGCTGGTTCTTTGGTCAGTTATGCACTTGGCATCGTCTCATGTGACCCGATTAAGCACCATCTTCTCTTTGAACGCTTTCTAAATCCTGAAAGACAATCAATGCCCGATATCGATATCGATTTTTCGGATATTAGAAGAAGCGAAATCATCGAATATTTGAGAAATAAGTATGGCCGGAATAAAGTCGCCAACATCATGACGATTCAAACAATAGGCGCCAAACAAGCTTTGCGCGATATTGGTCGTGTTTATGGAATTGAAACACGCGAGATTGATTTGATATCCAAATTGATTGTCGACACCAATTCATCATTACGTGATAATTACCGAAAAAATCCCGCTTTTAAGAAGTTAATTGATAGCGATAAATACTATTTGGATATCGTCGGATTAGCAGCCTTGATCGAGGGTTTACCAAGACAATCAGGTCTCCATGCGGCCGGCATTATTTTAAATAATTCTCCTCTCGAGGATGTTTTGCCGATTAATATCGATTTTAATGGCGATTATATCGCTGAATACGAAATGAACTATTTAGAAGAACAAGGCTTTCTAAAGATGGATATTCTCGGACTTCGCAACTTATCAATCATTGATGAATGTCTGACCTTAATTAAGCAAAATCGTTCAATTGAACTAAAATATCAAGAACTACCTTTTGAGGATAAAAAGGCCATTCGCATCATCAAAGATGGTCGAACAATGGGCCTTTTCCAACTCGAATCAGCGGGAATGAAAAAGGCAATCTCGACCTTAAACCCCGAATCATTTGAAGATATTGTTGCCTTATTAGCTTTGTTCCGTCCCGGACCAATGGATAATATTCCGAGTTACGCACGGCGTAAGGAGAAAAAAGAAGTAATCATTTATCCTTCCAAAGCTCTCGAATCAATACTATCTTCAACGTATGGTATTATCGTCTATCAAGAACAAATTACGCAAATAGTTCGTAAAATGGCGAATTTCTCATATGGGCAAGCCGATGTTTTCCGGCGAGCCATATCGAAAAAAGATAGCGCCAAACTATCGAGTCTTGAAAATGACTTTATTAGTAGTTCAATTAAGAACGGCTACAGCAAAGAAGAAGCCAAGTCTGTCTTTGACTTAATCTATAAATTTGCAGATTATGGCTTTAACCGCAGCCATTCACTTTGTTATGCGGTTCTCGCTTGTCAAATGGCTTATTTGAAAACATATTACGCTCCCGAATTTTACGCTTCCATTCTCGGCAGTTCTTCGGGAAGTAACGATACTAAGTTTAATGAAACGCTTAACGAAGTACGTAAGATGGGGATTAGTATCCTCAATCCTGATATCAATCGTTCAACTCAAGCTTTTATCGTTAAAGATAACGCTCTTCTTTTTCCTTTATCATCAATCAAAGGGATTCTCGGTGCCTTAGTTGATGCCATTATCAAAGAACGACTTAATAATGGTTCATTCAAAGACTTTTTCGACTTTGTCGCCCGAATGATTAAATATAAAATTAACCAAGGGCAAATCACGAAGTTAATTGATGCTGGTGCTTTTGACAATTTTGATGTCTCGCGTTCGTCGTTGAGAGCCACAATTAACACCGCTCTACGTTACGGAGCCATGCTTTATTCTAAGGATGGACAAATGGTCATTGACTTGCCTTTTGCGAGCAAGCCACGTTACCAAGAAGCATTTGATGAACCTTTAGAAAACTTGGACCGCGAGTATGAAGTCTTAGGTTTGATGATTTCTGGTTCACCCTTAAAATACAAAATGGAGATTATTAAAAAATTCCCAATTACAACGATTGTCGATGCAAGAGATAGTCGAGGTGCAACTTTGCAAGTTGTCGGTGTTATTCGCACCGTCCGCGTCATTAATACGCGTAATGGTACCCCGATGGCCTTTTTAAACATATATGACGATACCGGTGACATAGATGTGACAATTTTTACCAAAACATACGCTCTTTCTTATCAGTTATTGCAAAAGAAAAACATCGTGCGAATAACCGGATATATGGATCAGAAACGTGAAAATGTCTTCATTGCCAACGACATTGTCGCATTGGAGGAATAACATGGCTAAAGTTTATGTAATAGATGGGAATTCATTGCTCTTTCGCGCCTATTATGCGACGGCTTATGGGCCGAACGCCAAAGTTATGCGCACCAAGGACGGCATACCAACTAATGCCCTATTTGCCTTTGGCAATATGATTAATAAGATATTGACATCCTTTAAAGGCGGCGAACATATCATTGTCGGTTTTGATGTCGGAAAAAAGACATTTAGAAACGATGAATTTGAAGCGTATAAGGCCAATCGCAAACCGACTGATGCCGATTTAATAATGCAAATGCCTTTGGCGCGCGAACTATTAAAATCGCTTGGCATTTTTGTGTATGAACAAGAAGGCTATGAAGCCGATGATGTTTGTGGGACAATCGCTAAAAAGGCGAGCCGCGAAGGACACCAAGTCATTATCTATACTTCTGATCGAGACTTTTTACAGTTAATCGATAAGAATATCGCTATTCATATATTAAAAACAGGCATGTCTAATATTATGGTGATGGATGAAAAAACAATGCCTCTAGAATTCGGAATTACTCCTGAGCAAATACCCGATTATAAAGGCTTAAGGGGAGATGCTAGTGATAACCTACCAGGTATACCTGGTATCGGAGAAAAAACAGCTGTCAAACTTCTTCAGGAATTTTCGACATTTGAAAACATTGTTGCCCAAGCATCAAATATTAAGGGCAAGGTTGGTGAAAACATCATTGCCTATCAAAAAACGGGAGAAATGTCTAAACGTCTAGCCACCATTAAAACTGATATCGATTTACCTTTTACTCTGGATGATACCTTTTATCAAGGTTATGTTTTTGACAAGATTAATGAATTCGGTCAAAGATATGAACTTAAACAGCTTCTCAACCGCTTGCCAAGCCAATTCAAAATTGAATCAGAACGCGATATACGAATTGAATATGAGAAAATTAAATCGTGCCGCGATCTCGACTTCGGAGATGACGTCGCCATATTCTTGGATATGAAAGAAGATAACTACTTTAAGACCACTTTGCTTGGTCTAGCTATTTCAAATGGTAAGAAACATTATTATCTCTCCTATGAGGACTTAATTATTGATAGTGATTTAAAAAGGATGATGGAAGATGATAAAGTTTGCAAAACATGTTTTGACGCTAAAGCCCTAATTGTTGCCTTTAGCCGGATAAATATTAATGTAAAAGGCATAGTCTTTGATTTATTATTAGCCTCTTATCTTCTTGATTCTACTTTGAAAAATAACGTTGATTCAATTCTTAATTATTTTGGGGTTGATGCCCACGGAAAAAACGATTCCGAGTTATCGCTTTTTGATGAGTCGAATCCCTTACGGACGACTAAAGTTGCTTATTTAACAATTAAATTGCGACCACGCGTCTTAGAAGAATTAAAAAAGCATGAAGCACTCGAACTATATCAAACAATCGAATTACCATTGGCATTAGTGCTGGCCGACATGGAAATTGAGGGTTTTCCTCTCGATGCTCAAGCCTTGAATCGTATTGGCTCCCAATATCGTGAGCGTCTTGATATTCTAACAAGCGAAATCCATGATTTAGCGGGCGAAGAACTTAATATCAATTCACCAAAGCAAGTTGCTGATTTGTTATATAACAAATTAAATCTGAAAGGCAACCGTAAAGATTCAACATCAGGCGATGCCTTAAAAAAGATTGCTAATGACCACCCAATTGTCGAAAAGATTCTTGAGTATCGCAAATACGCCAAATTAATATCAACTTACATTGATGGTTTGGTCGTTCACATTCATGAGGATGGTAAGTTACACGCTATTTTCAATCAAGCTTTGACGACAACCGGTCGTCTCTCCTCGAGTGAACCAAATCTGCAAAACATCTCAATTCGCGACGAAGAAGGTCGCTTAATTCGCCAAGCTTTTTATTACCCAGAAAGCGATTATCAAATCCTTTCCTTAGATTATTCGCAAATTGAACTGAGAATTCTCGCATCACTTAGCAAATGTCATTCTTTTATCGATGTTTTTAATCGCGATGAAGATGTTCATGCCGCCACCGCAAAGGCCATTTTTAAAACAAATAATGATAATGCACGCCGTAAAGCAAAGGCCGTTAATTTCGGAATCATTTATGGTATTTCTGACTGGGGGCTTTCCGAACAATTGGATATCGCTCCTAAAGAAGCCAAAACAATCATCGATGCTTTCTTTAATACTTACCCTGAAGTAAATGACTATTTGCAAAACGTTGTCGATCGAGCCCTTAAAGATGGGTATGTTTCAACCTTGTTCGGTCGACGTCGCTATCTTAGAGAACTATATGACAGCAATTATCAAGTGCGCGAGTTCGCTCGTCGCGCGGCAATGAATGCGCCAATACAAGGTACGGCCGCCGATTTAATTAAATTAGCGATGGTCAAGGTGCAAAAGATGTTAGAAGACAAACATTATAAAACGAGACTCGTTTTGCAAATTCATGACGAACTACTATTTAAAGTTCATGTCGATGAAATCGAGGCTGTCCGCCAAGAGATAAGCAATATTATGGAAAATGTTATTAGTCTTGATGTTAAATTAAAAGTTGATGGTGGCGTCGGTAAATCTTGGTATGATGCCAAATAAGGAAAAAGAATATGCCAGAACTTCCTGAAGTTGAAACTATTAAAAATATTCTCGCTAATCATGTTCTTAAAAAGACGATTAGTAGTCTTAAAATAATTAATCGCAACACAATCGATGGTGACGTTTCCACTTTTGTAAACTCACTAATTGGTAAGACGATTATCGATTTAAAAAGAATCGGAAAATTTCTTATTTTTCATCTTAATGATGAAATGATTCTTATTTCTCATCTTCGTATGGAGGGTAAATACTTCTATTATCAACAAGATCAAGAGCAATATGACAAGCATGCGTGTGTTATTTTTTATTTTGATGATGGAAGCGTTTTAGAATATAATGACACGCGCAAATTCGGTATTATGAAGGTCGATAAAAGCGCCGAGTATCTTCGCCATCCGCCACTTTCAAAACTCGGTCCAGAACCATTTAATGTTGGTGATACCAACGCTCTTTTTGCTAAGATGAAAAGAAAATCGATTCCGATTAAAGTGCTCCTTCTTGACCAATCATTTTTATCAGGACTAGGCAATATCTATGTCGATGAAGTTCTTTACCTGACAAGAATTCATCCCGAAACACCAGCAAAAATGTTAAGCGATGAACAATTAAAATCCATCGTAGACACGAGCGTCGATGTTTTAAAGATGGCCATTGATAGTGGCGGATCAACAATTCGCAGTTACCATCCAAGTCAAGGTATTGATGGCGGCTTTCAAACAAAACTGAACGCTTATGGACGTCAATATTTGCCTTGTCAGCGCTGTAATCATGAAATGCGCAAAATATTTGTAGGGGGGCGAGGCACGACATTTTGCCCAAATTGCCAAAAAAATTCCTCTTTACCATATGTTTTGGGAATAACAGGACCAATTGGCTCGGGAAAATCATCTGCCACCGCCTTTTTTAAGGATCGCGGTTATCTTACGATAAGTGGCGATACGATTGTGAGCCAACTTTATCAAAATAAAGATGTTCAAAAAGAAATTATTAAGCTATTTGGTGAAGAAGTCATTACTTCGACATTGGATATTAATAAAAATTTGATTATTGCCACCATCATTGCCGATCCCAATAAAAAACGAAGACTCGAAAGATTATTGCACCCTCGAGTTGAGCAAGCAGTTTTAGAATTAATCAAAAAGACGAACAAAGATCACAAAATCGCTGTTGAAATGCCCCTTCTTTTTGAATCAAAAATTGCTGA
>Ga0265294_10001347_pt1 | contig 33172 bp, 18 predicted proteins | sample MunlanPumphouse3_FD_192504 | JGI IMG/M metagenome (GOLD analysis project Ga0265294, IMG submission 192504) | Groundwater microbial communities from a municipal landfill in Southern Ontario, Canada - Pumphouse #3 | ecosystem: Environmental > Aquatic > Deep subsurface > Groundwater | place...
GTGTCGCAGCATATTTTTTTGGTTTTGTTTTGCGACATAAAGTTACTGAATATCAGTGACTTTACCAAATTTATATGCTGCTTTTTTGCTATATATCAGCAAGTTATCATACTTGCGAAAGTTTAATTAATAATAACTTGCGATTGAAAATTGAGTCCTATTATCAATATTTGTATAATATTCCAGGAATTCCAGACAGTTCTTATTCTTTAATAAATTTCAAACAAGACTTGTCGTTTATGAATTTTCTGGCAAATAATAGCATTGGTCGGAACCTGGGAATTGACTTTACATTGGAACGCTTTCTTAATCATAATTACTACTATTTAATCACTGCTTCTGTTTTCAATTCTAAATATAAAGGCGATGATGGTGTTTGGCGAGACACAAGGTTCAACAAAGAGTATGTAATTAATTTTTTATTCGGCAAGGAATTTTATCTGAAAAAAAACAGGATTCTTGGAGCTAATGTTCGATTTAACTACATGGGTGGCGAAAGAATAAGTCCTGTGTTAATGGATAAATCATTACAGGAAAAAACGGTTTACTATGACGAAACGAGAGCATTTGCTGATCAAATGCCTGATATATATTATCTGGATATGACCTTTTCATATCGAACCAATAAACAGGGACATTCCAGTGTTTGGGCATTACAAATTAAAAACGCGTTGGGTTCACCGATGTATGATGGGTACTCTTATAATTATAAAACAGCTAAAATTGAAAATACAAAAGTTATTGTAGTCGTTCCGGCATTGAGCTATAAAATTGAATTTTAAGTATTGCAACACCAACTCACCAAAGCATATTTAAAATGTACGAATACTATACGATAGAAAAGAAACAATGAATCGATAATTGAACAGGTCAATGAAACGTAACCGAAAAATGAGATTTATGATTATATTTTTCATAATAATAGTGCCTGTTTTGGGATTAAAAATATACTTTGAGTTAGATAATGCTATTTACGAAAATAAAATTGATAAAATGAATATACACACCAATCAGATAGAAAGTTTTATTGAACATAAAATATTGAAAATGGATGGTTATGACATTCATTATTATGTTTCTGGAAAAGAAAATAGCGATTTGATCATATTTTTACATCCAGCATTTTCAGACCACCGGGCATTTGACCAACAAATAGACTGTTTTTCTAAAAATTATCGAGTAATAACGATTGACTTAATTGGTCATGGATTATCAAAAGCGAACAAGTCAAAAGACAAAATTGATATTTCCTCAAAGCACATTGAAAAAATTCTTGAAATTGAAGGATTTGATAAAGTTCACCTTGTTGGTGTTTCAATGGGTTCTTTGATTGCTCAGTATTTTGCACTCAACTATCCGGATAAAATAAAATCTTTAACAGCATTAGGTGGATACTATATCAATGATAAAAACAAAGAAGTTGAGAAAGCTCAGAGGTTGTCAAACTTGAGTTTAATATTCAGAGCAATTTTTTCAATGAAATCATTTAGAAAAAAGACTGCTGAAATAACCTGTAATACTGAAAAAGGACAAGCGTTGTTTTGTGAAACCGCCAGTCAATATGAGAGAAAATCATTTATCGTAATGCAAGGTCTTCAAAATGTGATTAAAGACAGAGAGAATATTAATCTTCAGTATCCAACTTTGATATTAACGGGTGAATTTGACATTGATTTAGCAAAGAAAATGGCGAAAGAATGGCATGCAGAGATTGATAATAGTGAATACTTTATGATTGAAAATGCGGGACATTGCGCAAATATTGATAAGCCACTAGAATTTAATGAATTAGTAAAAATATTTATACAGAAGACAAATAATAACTAAACTCAATATTAGCTATATATAATTAGGGTTCCATTGGTAATTTTATGATGAAGTCAGGTTCTGCAAGAATAAGAAGCATTTATCGCTTAATAATACGACGTAAACGGCAAATGTATTGAGCGAAATGCCTATTCGCGCAGCTGGAGTATGATTATTAGCATTAAAATAAAATACTATGAAACAGCTTGCATTATTATCCTTTTTATTTTTTTCTTTGAGTATTTTTTCTCAGGAAACTGAAACTGATATGGACTTGTTGTCGGATACGACATGGTTAAATGCTTCAAGAAAGAAAATTCAGAACAAAGATTCAGCAGTTTATTTTGCTATTCTCAGTAAAGAAAATCCAGAATCACAAAAAGTAGTCAGCAAAACTTATTATGTTTCAGGACAAATACAGGAAGTAATAAGTTATTCTAGCTTAAAACCAAAAATCATCGACGGCAAACATCAAATGTATGCTGAAAATGGTCAATTGCTGTATGATGTGGATTATAAGGATGGTAAAAGACACGGGCAATTTTTGACATTTTGGAAAAACGGGATTTTGAAGCGAATAGATAATTACAAGGATGGAGAATTTATTAATGGGACTTGCTTTGATATAGATGGTAAGGAGATTGAACACTTTCCCTATTTGATAGAACCCAAATACAAATATGGAAAAGAAGCTCTTAGAAGATACCTTCTGAAAAACACCTTTTATCCTCCGGAATTGAGTAATATTGTTGGAGGTAGAGTTTTTGTTTCTTTCGTGGTAGATGCTGAGGGAAATGTTGTAGATGTCAAACTGCTAAAAACATCTTTAATTGATGCATTTGATGAGGAGGCTTTACGTGTTGTCAGAAATATTCCTAAAGGTAGTTTTATTCCGGGGAAACGTGATGGAGAGAACGTTAGGTATAGATATAAAATGCCAATCAATTTCAAACCTTCTTTTTTGAAAGAAAACAACAAATAACCTTGAATAGAAGAATCTTAATTATTGCAGGATATGAAATTAAAATTACACCTCACCATCCTTGCCCTCATTTTACTGGTACTACTCAGTACCCTTCAGGCGCAACGCAATCCGGTAGAAATCAAGATTGCCTTTGAGCAGGATGGAAGTTTGTCTTTCAACTCGGTTAATCATGATTACTGTGATTATTATGTCAATATTAATTTTCCTGAAATAAACGGCTACATGGCGCGGGGTAGCATTCCCTATCATGGTATGATTGGAGTTTCTCCCCGAAAATTACTTACTATAAAACGTGTTGCTGATGCTGTTTCTCCTGCTTACACGTGGAATTACCGTTTTTATCGTGGTAGTATTTATGTTGATTTGAATCTGGATTATTTGTATGCATTGCCGGTTAAACCGGGTGATAGTATCCGGATAACCCGTTCGATCAGCCGCGAACTGGAACTGGTTTTTAACCTGAAATTTGCAGGAGATACTGTTTACGCGTGCCGTTCGGGAATTGTTTGCAATAATGATTTCGAATGTTATTCTTCCCGAAACGGAAAATTTACAGTTTATCATAAAGACAAAAGTTTTTCTGAATATTCCGGGTATGATGCTGCATTAGTGTATCCCGGAAGTTATGTTAATATTGGAGATCCAATTTTAGTGGTAAAAGAAGATGAAAAGGGTCGAAAGTCAGTCAAATTAAAAAACTACTTTCTGGATAGGGATAAAGTAAGAAACCCGGAGACTGGTTATAAATACACCCCTTTTCTGCCACTTTTTCATACAGCTAATGCCGGAGATGTTAAACCCGAGGAAAAAATTACTTATGTTGCGGCATTAACTGAGAATATGATGATGCAGGAACTGAGTAAGAAGGAATTGAAAAAACTCGAAAAGAAAAAGAAAAAATGAAGTCTTTAATATTGATTTTTTTCTTCGTTTTAAGCGGTTGTTGGTGCAATATCTTTGCCCAATACCGTATAACTGATGGCAATAATCTGCTGAAAATGGGCTTACATGCTTTGATGTTGTTTATCCGGGTGGCTTCAAAGCTTTTGAAACAGACTTATTTCAATACTTTGCAAGAAAATAAAATTTAAATCACGATAAATTATGCAAAAAAAAACAGTATGTTCCATCCTTCTGCCTTTATTGTCGGTTGGATTATCGGCCATTGAAAAACCCAATGTCTTGTTCATCGCCATCGATGATCTGAACGACTGGGTGGGATGCCTGAATGGTCACCCTCAAACCAAAACACCTAATATTGATCGCCTGGCCACTCAGGGTATCCTTTTTACGAACGCACATTGTCAGGCTCCCATTTCGGGTCCTTCCCGGGCTTCTATTATGACCGGATTGTACCCTTCTACATCCGGGAATTATTTTCAACTGAATGACAATGATATCAAAAAATCAAATCATGTTACCTCAAAAGCAGCATATCTGAACGATTATTTTAAAATGAACGGATATACAACCATCGGGGCAGGAAAAATTTTCCATCTCGGAGATGGGGATAACAGTTTTGAAGAGTACGCCGGGATGTTTGCAGGTTACGGACCAAATCCTCAAAAGCGATTTAAATATGATCCTGCCTGGTTTCCCAACAGAAAAGGAAAAACGGCAACTGACTGGGCAGCATATCCGGAGCACGATTCGTTATTGACTGACTATCAACTGGCTGAATGGACAGCCTCAAAACTTAAAATGAATTACGAGAAACCTTTTTTCATGGCGGTTGGTTTTATTCGTCCACATGTTCCCTGGTATGTTACAAAAAAATGGTATGATATGTTTCCTTTAAAAGATATTATTACACCACCATATAAACCGGACGATTACAATGATATTCCGGAAATGGGATGCAAGGTTACCGCAGTGCCGATGATGCCGGATACGGAATGGCTCATTGAAACCAATCAGTGGAAGGAACTGGTGCAGGCTTACTTGGCCTGTATTGCTTTTGTTGACGCTCAGGTGGGGAAGGTGCTGGATGCACTTGAAAACTCGGCTTATGCAAACAATACCATCGTGGTGTTGTGGTCGGACCATGGTTATCACCTGGGCGAGAAAAACCGTGTGGCCAAACAGTCTCTTTGGGAAAGAAGTACCAGGGTACCGTTAATATTTAAAGTGCCTGGAATAAATCAAAACCGTGTTTGTAATAAACCGGCTCAGTTGGTGGATATTTATCCTACACTGGCAGATTTATGCGGTTTACCTGAACCAAAACAGATTGAAGGCAATTCATTGGTTGGACTGATACATAATCCGAATATGAAATGGAAGCATAAAGCGCTGAGTTTTTTCGGAAAAGGCAATGTATCGGTCAGGGATGAACGGTACCGACTGATTCAGTATGAAGATGGAAGCCTGGAATTGTATGACATAGTGCTGGATCCGAATGAGTGGAATAATCTTGCAAATGATTCCGGATATAAGAATATAATCCGTAAACTTCAACGCGCTATTCCACAAAAAATGTCGGAAAAATCAGCCTATACGTTTTTAAATTTTCATGAGCATTTCAATCGTTGACTGTCATTCCGAACAATGAGCGCTTTAAACATTTAAATTCTTAAACATTTAAATTCTTAAATCCTTATGAGAACAAAAAAACATTTTTTGCTTATTGCCACCCTGTTCATAGCTGTGTTTTCTTCGGCACAGCATATCATCCCTGTTCCGTTTAAAACAGAGGCGCTTGCTTCAGAGTTCGTGTTTCAGAAAAAAGTACGGATTATTTCAGATGCCCGCGATCAGGAAACGGCACGTTATCTTTCAGAAAGATTAAAAAAATACACAGAAGTGGTACAATCTGAATTACCAGCCGGTGGAGATATTATTTTAAACACATCCGAAACTGTAAGTGAATTAGGGAGTGAGGGCTATCAGCTGGAAATTACAAACGGGCAAATTAAAATTACAGCAAACAGCAATCAGGGATTATTTTACGGGATTCAGAGCCTGTTACAACTGCTTCCCGCCGAAGTGCAGGCAGGTGAGCCTTTCACGCTGAACGGTTATACAATACAGGGAGTGAAAATTACAGATATGCCGAAGTACGCCTGGCGTAGCTTTATGCTGGACTCGGGACGGCAATACCAACGTCCTGAGTTCATTAAGCGTTATTTGGACCTGATGGCCATGCTGAAAATGAATGTCTTTCACTGGCATTTAACTGAAGGTCAGGGGTGGCGGATAGAAATCAAAAAATACCCGAAACTGACAGAAATTGGCTCAAATGTAGCAACGGGAAAAGAACAACAGGGGTACTACACGCAGGATGAAATAAGAGACATCGTTGCATACGCCGCGAAATTGTATATTGATGTAGTGCCCGAAATTGATGTCCCGGGTCATGCCGAGGCAGCCCTCACCGCCTATCCTGAGATGAGTTGTTTCAATGAAATTCCCGAATCTGTTATGCAGTATTCCGCTCATCTTTTTTGTGGCGGAAAAGAAAGTACATATCATTTTCTTGAAGACATACTGGATGAAATTTGCGATTTGTTTCCTTCTTCCTACATTCATTTAGGAGGCGATGAAGCACCTAAAGATAACTGGGATAAATGTCCACACTGCCAAAATAAAATCAAACAGGAAGGGTTGCTTGATTCAGACCAGCTGCAATCGTATTTTTCGTCCCGACTGGCAACCTATCTTCAGCAGAAAGGTAAAAAAGCAATATTCTGGGGTGATGTTGTGTATGCAGATGGTTATCCCTTGCCTGAAAACGTGGTCATACAATGGTGGAACTGGAAGAAGCATGGAGATACCGCACTCATAAACGCCATAAAACGAGGTCATCAGGTCATTGTAAATACCAATTACTATTCTTATTTCAATTATCCGGTAGTTTCCTGGTCGAAATACGGGGTCGAGAGAACTTTTGATATGAGAGATGCTTATGAGAAAAATCCGGGTGATCTGACATCTCCGCATCCACTCGTGATGGGTATGTGCTGTTCGTTGTGGACAGATTGGTATGTGCAGGAACATATGGTTGACAAAAGGGTGTTTCCACGTATATATACCCTGGCAGAACAGATGTGGAATAAAGGAAACCGCCTGCCGTTTGACGAATTTAACAAGCTTGTAAAATCTAAATATTATTTTCTCCACTTATTAGGTGTTGATTATGGCCCGGCCTTGAGAGAAGAAGTTCCTGCTGACTATAATTGGGACTGAATCTAACCTGGAGATGCCTTTTTACGCTCGATTAATCTAATATTTTTTTCTTCAATAAAAATCATTGTTGTCCGGTAAACATTTTATAACATAGATTTCTCCCTTCGGTCGAAATGACAATCAAGACTTTATCTTTTAGGGAGGGGTTAGCTGCCAGCTAACCCCTCCCTTGCATAAATCAATATAAAGAACTGTCATCCTGAGCATAGGGAAGAATCTAATATTTTTTACCGGACAATAGTGAATAAAAATATGTTTTAATGTTTTAGTCAGTCGTATTTGTTTTTTTGCACAAAATTGATATTTTATTCGACATAAGTAATATCTTGTGTCTGAATTTAAAAATTTCAGAAACAAAGATGAAATTCAGTTGTTTTTGTTAAACTTACCTTTGTGCTGTAAATTACATTTAAATTAAGTACGAATGAAAAAATTAAAACATTTTTTTGTTTTTGGATTTTTTATATTACAGGGCATGGTCCTGATAGCACAAAAACAAGCGGAAGTTATTGGGAAAATTGTTGATTCGGAAGGCTTGGAGGCTCCGGGTGCAACAATTGTAGTAAAGGGGACCCAAACAGGAACCGTTGCTGATTACGAGGGAAATTACAAAATTACCGTTCCGGATGATCAACGTTCTGTTTTGGTCTTTTCTTTTGTTGGCCTGGAAACAAAAGAAGTCAGGGTAAACGGTCAGAAGGTTATTAATGTTGTCCTTGAATCCAGTTCAGTAATGCTGAATGAAGTTGTTTCAATAGGATATGGAACGATGCGCAGAAGAGATATAACAGGTTCAGTAGCATCTGTTGATACCAAAGAACTGGAAAAGGTACCGGTTTCAAGCGTTTCTCAGGCATTAAATGGTCGTATTTCAGGTGTAAATGTCACTGCGAGTGAGGGAAGTCTTGATGCCCAGGTTAGTATCCGGGTGAGAGGTGGAATGTCAATCACCCAGGGGAATAGCCCGTTATACATCATCGATGGTTTTCCAAGTGAAGAATCGGCTTTCAACTCGCTGAATGCAAGTGATATTGAATCCATTGATGTCCTTAAGGACGCTTCTTCCACTGCTATTTACGGATCAAGAGGAGCCAACGGTGTAATTGTTGTTACAACCAAAGGAGGAAAAGAAGGAAAAGCTAACATTAGTTACGAGGGTTATTACGGCATAAAAAATATAGCCCGTAAGTTAGATGTGTTTAATGCTGAAGAGTTTGTTTTTCTGGATTATGAACGGCGTAATAACGATGCTTCTGCATTGAATAAATTCAAAACTTATTTTGGTGAATTTGCAGATATCCATACAAACTTTGCTGACCGCGGTGTAAACTGGCAGGATGAAACCTTCCGGGAAGCTTATTCGAGAAGTCATAAAGTGAATGTGACCGGAGGGGTTAAAACAATGAACTATTCCGGCTCTTTCACGCATCAGGAAGAAGATGGATTAATGGTTGAAAGTGGCATGCGCAAAGACAATTTGCGCTTTAAACTGGACCACAAAATGAGTAATCGTGTGCGTGTTAGTGCTAATTTAAACTATACCGACCAGAAAACATCCGGTATGGGAACTTCAGAGGGAGGAACCAATTTTGGAAAAATGACTCATATCATCATGTATATGCCTACCTTGGGTTTATTAGCTACAGATGAGGAGTTGAGAACTAACCCGAGAATCAACAACCTGATTACCGATGACGATGGAAATACCATGCAAAACCCGGTGATTTCGGCTCAATATGAAACGAATGATAAAGAATTGCGTATTTTTAACGGAGGTGGTAGTCTCGAGGTTGAATTATTGAAAAATCTTAAATTCAAATCGACCAACGGGATGCTTTATCGCATTCAGCGCAACAGCGTTTTTAATGGTTCCGAATCTATTAACGCGAAACGTACGAGCATCAACGGAAGCATTCAAAACAATGAAGTTGGAAAATTTTCGACATCCAACGTGTTGACATACGACTGGAAAAAACGTCAGCATAAACTGAGTTTGATGGCCGGGCAGGAATACATCAAAACCTGGGTGCGTAACCTTGGTGTTTCTGCAACCAACTTCCCAAATGATGATATCGGTTTAAATGATTTATCACTTGGGTTACCCGGAGTGCTGAGTTCTTATTTCAATGATGATGATATCCTTTTATCATTCTTTACCCGTGCATATTACAATTTATCAGAAAAGTATATGTTTACAGTTTCTGCCCGTGTGGATGGTTCTTCAAAATTTGGTAAATCAAACAAATGGGGACTTTTCCCTTCTGCATCCTTCGCCTGGAGAGCTTCTGAGGAAGAATATATCAAACAGCTCGGTATTTTTTCAGATTTGAAAGTACGATTGGGCTACGGAGCAGCGGGTAACAACAATATACCTTCCTATCAGTCATTAGGATTATGGAGTTCGGTGAATACACCTTTGTTTGAAGGGATTACTCCCGGATACGTGTTAGCTCAGCTGCCCAACGACAGGTTAGCCTGGGAATCAAATACAACTTTTAACATAGGTTTCGATTTTGGATTTTTTAATCAACGGCTTACTGTTTCTCCGGAATTATACGTGAACCGTTCTGATAACTTATTGATAAAGTCAAAAATGCCGCTTTCTTCAGGATTTGAATACATGTATCGAAACATTGGATCGACTCAGAACTCTGGTATTGATTTGACTATCAATAGTGTAAATGTGACCAATAAAAACTTCAGATGGACTTCAACATTGACTCTCTCTCATAACGAAAATAAAATTATTTCTCTGTCAGGGGAGCAGTCTTACCTCGAGACGTCCGGTTGGGGGTATAAACAATCAGATTATTTAGTAGCGGTGGGTCGGTCTATCGGATTGATGTATGGCTTCAAAACAGTTGGACTTTATCAGACAGATGATTTTGTTACAGAGGATGATGGATCAGGAAATATGGTTTTCAAAATGGATGGAGGAAAATACATATTGAAAAAAGGTGTTGCCAGCCGTGCAAATGTGGATGTAAAACCGGGTTACTGGAAATTTGCTGATACCGATGATGCAAATGAGGGGGTAATTGATGATAATGACCGCCAGGTAATTGGTAATGCAACTCCCTTGTTCCATGGAGGGTTGAACAATACGTTTGTATATAAGAATTTCGATTTAAGCCTGTTTATGAATTTCAGTTATGGCAACGATATTTTAAATGCGACTAAGTTGTTCACATCTCTTTTTGGGTGGAATAATAAGAATACATTGGCTCTTAATAATGCTGAAAATCGTTGGGTAACTGTTGGCAGCGATGGTCAACCGCTACTTACACCCGATGCCATGAATAGTATCAATAGTGGTAAAACCGTAGCTCAATGGGATGATATGGAAAGCGGGAATCAGGTAATTCACTCATGGGGAGTAGAAGATGGATCATTTCTGCGCCTTGCCAATATTACTTTTGGATATACATTACCTGTAAATATTACAAAGAAAATCTTTGTTGAAAACTTACGTCTATATGCGAGTGCTAATAATTTGTACACTTTTACCAAATATACCGGATTTGATCCTGAAGTAAGTACCAGAAACAGTACGGGAACTACTCCGGGTGTTGACTGGGGAGCACATCCACGTAGCAGATCATTCGTATTTGGATTAAGTATAACATTTTAATAAACCTTTAATTTAGTTTATTTTATTATGAAAGCAACTTTTAAAAATAAAAACATAAAGACTGTATTTCCATCCCTTGTAATGAGTTTGATGGTCGTACTGCAGGTTTCATGCTCAGATTTATTGTTGGAGCAACCGGAGTCATACTACGATTCTGCAAAAATCTTTGAAAGTGCTAACAAGGCACAACTTGGACTGAATGGCGTATATAATTCCTTAGCAGGGATTGAACATTACGGACAATGGGAAATGGCTATTCCAACTTCCGATGATATGTATTTTATTAGTGGAACTAATAGTGACGGCAGCCGCAGGGATATCTCACATTATCAGCTTTCAACATCAAATGCATGGGTGACTGATTTGTGGAAAAATAAGTATTCCGGCATTGAGAGGGCAAACAACATGTTGACTGGTTTGAAGGGTATGAAGGAATATGCTAACGGAGATGAGGAAATTCAGCGTATAGAAGGTGAAGTCTTATTTTTACGTGCATTGCTCTCATTTGATTTGATTCGTTATTGGGGCGATGTTCCTTACAAAACGGAACAAACAACTTTTGAAACCTCATATTTGCCCCGTACAGATAAACAGGTTGTTTATGACCAGATTATTGCAGATTTGAATAAATCTAAAACCCTATTGAAATGGGCTACCGCAGGTACAAACACTGAGCGTGCTACCCAGGGCGCAGCACGTGCCTTACTTATGCGTGTGTATCTGCACAGAGCAGGTTATTCTCTTGATTCAAAAACTGCTCAGTATGTCATCAAGGATGAAACTGAACGCCAGCAGTATTTCCAATTGGTTCTCGACGAATATCAGGCATTCCTCGATAATGGATTTCACGGGTTTTGTGCTGACGGATATGAACAACTCTGGAAAAACTATTGTGAAAATAAAGTTGATCCCAAAGAGAGTCTTTTTGAAATTGCATTTTTTACTCCTGATGGGGGTAAGGCTACCGCCGGAACATGGGCAACTTACATTGGTCCAATTATCAGCTCCAGTTATAAGTCGGGCCGTGCAAACGGATTTTTCAGGGTTATACCTGAATGGTTCAACTATTATGCAGCCGGAGACCTTCGTCGCGACCTGAATATGTGTAATTTTGATATTGATGCGAATGGTAATCAGGTACCCAAAAACAATAAAACTTATTATCCCGGGAAATGGAGGCGCTATTGGGTGAAGGATATGCCCAAAGATCCGAATAATACCGATGTAAACTATGTGTTCTTACGCTATTCCGATGTGTTGCTCATGGCTGCTGAAGCATATAATGAAAGGGGAAATTCGACAGAAGCTGTCAAACTGATTAACCAAGTGCGTGCCAGAGCAAATGCTCCTGTTTGGGACGAAAATGCTGTCGGTGGAAAATATACAGATTTGTTTAAAGCTCCTCAGGTGGCTGATCTTGCTTACATCGATGATTCAGATATGAAGGGGAAAATACGTACAGCCTTGTATTGGGAACGAGGATTTGAGTTGTGTTACGAAGGAACACGCAAGTATGATTTAATACGTTGGGGAATATTGGCGGATGCTATTCAGTTACACAAAAATACACGCTTTGGGGCTGGATATGCTGCCCCCAAAAACTTCCAAAAGTTTAAACATGAGTTGTTACCGATTCCGTTGAATGAAATACAAATCAACTCGAATCTTGACAATAAAAATAATCCGGGTTATTGAAATACATGATGTTTTATAAACTTGATCTCTGTTATTAATTTTTAAAATATAATTCAATGAAGAAAACGATATTGTCAGCGTTTGTAGTGTTACTTACGATTCCTCTTTTTGCACAAGGTTTCTCCACTTTTATAGTGGATGGATCATTACATCCTGCTGTCATTAAAAATGCCAAAGGAGATGAGGCATCTTCTATCGAGGTAATTGTCTCACCGAAAACAGATGTGTCAAATATCAATTTTAAGTATCGTTTGTTAAGTGGGTGTAGCGTATCACCGGCAATTACTTCCGATTTTACTCAACCTCAAAAGGTCCTTATTACAAAAAACGATGGTACTTCAAAAGAATGGATTCTATATGTTAAGCAACTAACTCCGGCCTCTTTACCACTGGAACTTTCTTTTTCAACGGGCAATCCTGCTGAATGGAACCAGCATGTAAAAGGATGGGCTGCTTTGGGGGTAGATCAATCAAAACCGACAGTGATTCGTTTCGGAAATAAAGGCGTTTCCTTTTGGATAGCTTTTAATGAACCGGCAAAGCAGCTGGAATATGAACTCAAAATGGTCAGCAAAAAAACAGTAAGTTTTGATGGGGAGTTTATCGTGGAAACCTCTGTAGATGGACAAAAATGGAAGATACTGAAAGAATTTGATGAAAGAAACCAAATAAGTGCTGACGGAAAGTATCGTCATGATGTATCCAAAGACGTCAGGTTTATTCGCTGGACTTATATCACGAGAAATAAACTGAATCTCAATCTGAATAACATAATTGTATCTGCAAAATGAGCTTTAAAATTAAAAAAACAGTCATTACTTTATTCTCTCTGAACATTTATTTGTTCTCATTAGCACAAACCGGGCATATTGTCCCTTTTTTGCCGCGGGTGTCGCCACAAAATGAATTCGCTGATAGCACATCAATACTTGATAATGAGTGGATTGCTGTTGGTGCGAAAACAGAATATGCTATTGGAAAGGACTTTTCACTCCCTTTCAATGGGAAACCTTCTTATCGTTTTGAACTAAAGTCGGATGACAATACATTGCAGGGCTATGCTAAAGGTGAAACTAAAGGTCGCGCTGAATTGTCTTTTTGTTATGCAACCAGAGAGGATGTAGCAATGATGAGTCAACACCAGATTTCAAATTTAATAGCAGCTAAGAATGTGTATCATTACGGAAAAGGTTCATGTGATCAAGGTTCTGAAAAACATTACAGATTCTCTGTTTATATTCCATCTTCTCTTTCCGAAAATGTAAATACTATTTTTGCACAATGGCATGGTATGCCTGACCGGACTTTATTGAGAACACCTGATGGAATAATTAAAAAAGTGACATTAGATGAATTTTCGGATTTTGCTGAGGAAATTATCTTTAAGAAAGATACCGGATATGATAAAGTGCCAGTTAAAGACAAAAATGGAAACATAAAGTCAGATGCTAAAGGTAATCCTTTGTATAAAGCTGCTTCGAAGCCGAATGGCTGGATAGTAGAACAAGGTGGATATCCACCTCTGGCATTTGGGTTTTCAAATAAATATTTCTATATTAAGGCTAATTCTGATCGTAAGTGGTTGTCGGATAAAACTGATCGTTGCAATGTTAATCCGGTGAAAGCTGAAGTGTTGATTCCCCAACAATCAGCATATAAAACAAGCACGCTGGCATACAAAAGACCCTTTAACGATTTTCCAAAAGATAGATGGATTACATTCAGCATTAAAGTTAAGTGGACTAGTTATGGAAAAGAGAATGAGCAAATTCTGGCTCCGGGTATGCTTGATGTTTATATGGAATATGAGCAGAATGCATCAAAAGTATCTGAACATATAGTTGATAATGCTCACATTTTGATTGGGCGTAATGATGAAATGGGGTACTATTTTAAATTTGGAATTTACCGTGTAGGTAACAGTACTGTTCCTGTATCTTATAATTTAGCAGGTTATAGTGAAAATAATTATTAAAGCATTAAATCCATGAAAGAAGTAGCTATTGGGATTGATTTAGGAGGAACATTTATAAAATTTGGCTTAGTAAGCAAGACGGGAGAAGTTATGTATGAAGGGATCATGGGAAGTGATGCCCATTCGTCTGCTGAAAATGTGATTAACAACCTTATTTCAGCAATAAAAAATTGTCAGGCCTTTGCTTTCGAGCGAGCATTGACTGTATTGGGTGTTGGAATAGGCTCTCCTGGAATTATCGACAAAACATACCGGATTGTGCTCGGAGGTGCTGATAACATCGAAGGTTGGTTCAATCTTAATCTTGCAGACAAAATCGAACCGGAAGTTAATCTTCCGGTTCTTTTAAACAATGATGCAAACCTGATGGGTCTTGGAGAGCAAGCGTTCGGAGCTGCATGTGACTGTTCTGATGTTGTTTTTATTACAGTTGGAACAGGCATAGGAGGAGCAGTAGTCATCGATGGAAAACTTTTTGGAGGATACGATAACAGAGGCACAGAATTGGGTCATATTCCATTGTTTGCAGGTGGTATTCCTTGCTCATGTGGCAGTGTTGGCTGCCTCGAAGCTTATGCTTCAACTACTGCGCTGGCCAATATGTTCGGAGAGAAATGCCAATCTGCCGGAATCAAATTTCAGGAGGAGATAAATGGCAAATTAATCATCAGGCTTTATCATGAAAAACATCCGCTTGCCGTTGAAGCATTCAATGAGCATGTTGATTATTTGGGACATGGTATTGCCGGTCTGGTGAATATCTTTAGTCCGCAACGCGTAGTCATTGGAGGTGGAATATCCGAAGCAGGAGATTTTTATATTGCACAGGTAAATGATGCATTTCGTAAATATGTTATGCCCGATTGTGCTTTAAACACATCCATCTGTGCTGCCGCCCTCGGAAATCGCGCCGGAATGCTGGGTGCTGCCCGATGGGTTTTTATGAAAATAGTATAAAGTTAAATTAAAAATAATATTATGAAACATATCTTACCTGCTCTTTTGGTATCACTTTCGATATTGCTTATTAACATCAGTAATCTTCCAGCTCAGGCTATGCCGGATGTGAAGTGGCAGACAATTGATGGTGTTTATATGCCGGTTCCTCCAAAGATTCATCCCCGCCTTTATCTCAGAGCTGAACATGTAGCCGGACTATCTGAACGCATCAAAGATCCGGTTTTGAAAAAAGTTTGGAGTGACTTGCAGAAACTCCGCCAAGATAGGACGCCGGAAGAAATACCGGAAACCAAAGACTGGCGTTTTTATTTTGATACGAAAGGATTACTCACAAGGGTGGAACTCAGTGCACTCGATTATCTGATGACCAATGATTCTACTTATGCACGTGCCGCCATTGATATGATTGCAGATACCCTTGAAACGGCTATTTATCCTCACATAAGTGATATTTCAAGAGCTATCGGACGACTCATGGTGTCAGGATCGATTGTATATGACTGGTGTTATGATCAATTAACCCCTGCAGAAAAAACACGGTTTGTGAATGCTTTTGTACGGTTAGCGAAAATGCTTGAATGTGGTTACCCACCGGTTAAAGATAATTCAATTGTGGGACATGCATCCGAATGGATGATCATGCGGGATTTGATTTCTACCGGAATAGCAATTTATGATGAATACCCGGAAATGTATCACCTGGCAGCCGGTCGTTTTTTCAGGGAACATTTACCGGCTCGTAACTGGTTTTATCCGGGACAGGCATATCATCAGGGTATGTCGTATCTGAATGTTCGTTTTTCGAATGATTTGTTTGCGCTCTGGATATTCGACAGAATGGGTGTCGGTAATGTTTATCACCCTGCTCAACAGTATATTTTGTATGATATGATCTATAAACGCAGGCCTGACGGACAAATCATGCCGGGAGGAGATGTAAATTATACACGGAAGCGGCAGGCAACTTACTCTTTGCCGTCATTACTCGCGGGCAGTTATTATAAAGACGAATATATCAACTACGAATATATGAGGGATCCGCGAGTGGATAATCATAGTAAAATATTCGAGTTGCTTTGGCGCGACACAAAACTTGGTGTGAGAAAACCGGATGATTTGCCGCTTACCCGCTACTCCGGATTTCCTTTTGGCTGGATGATTGCCCGTACAGGTTGGGGCACAGAAAGTGTTATTGCTGAAATGAAAATTAATGAGTATAACTTTCTGAACCATCAGCATCACGATGCCGGTGCTTTCCAGCTTTATTATAAAGGACCGTTGGCTATTGATGCAGGAACTTATCAGGGTTCATCGGGTGGATATAATAGTCTGCACAATAAAAACTTTTTTAAACGCACCATCGCACACAATAGTTTATTAATTTATGATCCTGATGAAAAATTTCCTGCATCGGGCTATGGCGGTGCTGATAAATCGGATTTCGTTACCAATGAAGGCGGACAGCGTTTACCCAATAACTGGCGACCTGCAGCTACATTGGATGAATTATTGTCGGGCAACTTTAAGACTGGTGAAGTGCTGGCAAAATCCTTCGGACCCGATAGTGTGAAACCTGAATATTCTCATTTAAAAGGAGATATCACGCAGGCCTATTCATCAAAAGTAAAAGAAGTAAAACGTTCATTCGTGTTTTTGAATTTGAAACGAACAGATATGCCGGCAACGCTGATTGTTTTCGATAAAATTGTTTCAGCCAACGCTGGATTTAAGAAAACATGGTTGCTGCACAGCATCGAACAACCCGAAATAAAAGGTAACCGGATTACGATCGGCAGAACAAAAGATGGAGATAGTGGCGTGTTGGTAAATACAATGTTATTGCCTAACAAAGATAACGCGAAAATTACCCCTGTTGGAGGTAAAGGAAAAGAATTTTGGGTGTCGGGAGTCAACTATCCCAACGAACCGAGAGACGGACAGGACGAAGCCAACGAACGGGGAGCCTGGCGTGTTGAAGTATCTCCGCTACGTGCATCTACAGAAGATTACTATCTTAATGTAATGCAGGTTACAGATGCAAAACAAAAGATGATTTGTGATGTTAAACGTATCGAAGGAGATAAAATTATTGGCGTGCAGCTCGCGGATCGTGTTGTTACATTCAGTAAAAATATGAATCTTATCAGTAGCGATTACAAACTGAAAGTAACCGGAAATAACACGTTCAAGTTTGTAATTACCGATATGGAGCAGGGGCTCTGGCAGGTGTCGAAAAACGGAAAAGTATATATAAAATCGTTGACGGTTCAAAAAGGTGAGCATGTGCTGCATTTCAGTGGTAAAAAAGGGACATACCGTTTTGTCAGATTAAAATAAATGCAGGATCCCGAAATCAGTTTCAATTGTTCGTACTATATGAAGAACCTGCGATTATATTTTTTTCTGGCGCTTTTTTTCTTCTCGTTGCCGGATAAAATCTGCTCTGAAAAGCAGGAGAATGTTTTATGGAAGGAAGTGAACGGGGTTTTACTCCCCGTTCCACCTAATGTGCATCCCCGTCTTTATGTGAGGACGGAAAATATTCCTGAATTAATATCCCGGATGAGTGATCCTGTATTGGCTAAAGTCTGGGGTGAATTGCAGGCGATGCAAAAAGACCGCACTCCGGAGGAAATCCCCACGAAAAAAACGTTGGATTATTATTTTGATCCTAAGGGACTTGCCACGCGGGTCGAGTTGATGGCAATGGATTATCTGATAAATAAAGATGAGAAAGTTGGCAGAAATGCTATATTGCTAGCCCTGGATACACTCGAAAAAGCCGAATATCCGGCTATGAGTGACATTTCACGGGCAATAGGACGACTGATGGTGACAGGTGCGATTGTATATGATTGGTGTTATGACCTTTTACAGCCTGCAGAGAAAAGCCGTTTTGTAAATGCTTTCGTGAAGGAGGCTAGAAAACTGGAATGTGGATATCCTCCCGTTAAGCAGGGCTCTGTTGTGGGACATGCATCCGAATGGATGATCATGCGGGATTTATTATCGGTGGCAATTGCTATTTACGATGAATTCCCGGAAATGTATAACCTGACTGCCGGTCGTTTTTTTAAAGAGCATTTGCCGGTTCGTAACTGGTTTTACAAAGCGCACGCCTATCATCAGGGTATGGGTTACCTAAATGTGCGGTTTGGGAATGATCTGTTTGCACTTTGGATTTTAGATCGTATGGGTGCTGGTAATGTGTACGATCCATCCCAACAATATGTCCTGTATGATGTGATTTATAAACGCCGGCCGGATGGACAGGTAATGTCATCAGGCGATATGAATTATTCCCGGAAAAATGTCCGGGCTTATCCGATTGCTTCGTTTCTGGCTGGTAGCTATTATAAAGATGCTTACATTAATTATGAATATCAGAAGAAAGCCAGGGTTGATAATCATACCAAACTATTCGAGTTCTTATGGCGCGACACCAAACTTGAAAACAAAAAACCGGATGATTTGCCACTAAGTAAATACTTTGGCACTCCCTACGGGTGGATGATTGCCCGGACATCCTGGAACGAAAAATGTGTAATCGCAGAGATGAAAATCAACGAGTATAATTTTGTGAATCATCAGCATAATGACGCAGGGACATTCCAAATTTATTATAAAGGCCCATTAGCCATTGATGCCGGAATTTATCAGGGTTCTTCGGGTGGATACAACAGTCCTCATAACAAAAACTTTTTTAAACGGACCATTGCCCACAATGGATTGTTGATTTATGATCCTGCCGAAAAGTTTTCTTCCTTTAATTACGGAGGAGATGATAAAACGGAATATGTTGTTAATGATGGAGGACAGGCTTTACCCGGAGAAGGATGGAGCCCTCCCGCTAATTTAAATGATGTGCTTACCGGGAATTTCAGAACAGGAACTGTTTTAGCTGCAAAAATTGGGGCTGATTCACTGACCCCTGATTTTTCTTATCTGAAAGGAGATATCACGCAGGCATATTCTTCCAAGGTGAAAGAAGTCAAACGCTCATATGTGTTTCTTAATCTTAAAGAATCGGCTATTCCTGGGGCTTTTATTGTTTACGACAAAGTGGTTGCTGCAAATCCGGAATTCAAAAAATACTGGTTACTGCATAGCATCGAAAAACCGGAAATATTAAACAATAAAATATCAATCAGGCGCACACTGAACGGAGACAAAGGAATGTTGTCGGATACTGTGCTGATACCCGAACCGGGAAATGCAGATATTATATCGGTTGGCGGACCCGGAAAAGAATTCTGGGTTTTTGGAACAAATTACCCGAATAATCCGGCATCAGGTGTTGATGAAGCCAACGAGCGTGGCGCCTGGCGGGTTGAAGTTTCACCCAAACGGCCTTCCCGGGAGGATTATTTTCTAAATGTCATGCAAATGTCTGATAATGATCAAAAAAATCAGCATAGCGTCAAACTTATTCAGGAAGAAAAACTTATAGGTGTACAACTGGCCGACAGAATAATTACATTCAGTAAAGATATGAATGCAATAAAAGATTCATTTAGTTTGACTGTTCAGGGTGAAGGCATTTTCAAATTTTTAATTACGGATATTTTGCCTGCAAAATGGAGAATAATGAAAGATGGAAAAGTGTACATTCAAGAACAAGAGGTTACTGACAAAGAGGAAACAATCTTTTTTGAAGGTACGGCAGGGGAATATTTCTTCTTGAATGAATCCTATGGCTTCAATGGCTTACATGCTGAAACCTACTGCTTATCAACGAATCTTTATCCTAATCCGGCTTCAGATATACTTTATATCGATCTACCCAATAATAAAGACGAAAAAACAATCAGTATATATTGTGTGGATGGTTCCGGAAAAACAGAAGTTAGGACTCGTGAGCATACATTGAATCTCAATGTAAGAACTTATCCGGAAGGAATTTATTTGATTCAGTTAAAAATAGGGGATAATGTGTACGTTACAAAATTTATTAAAAATTAAAATCAAAAATTAATGAAACAAAATCTATTACTTGCAGGATCGTTTGCTTTGATATGCACTAATTTATTTTCAGAAAATAAAACAAACCAAACTCTTCAACATCCGAATATCTTGTGGCTCACATTTGAAGATACCAGTGCGTCTGAAATTGGATGTTATGGAAATAAGGATGTGCATACACCGGTTATTGACTCTCTTGCTGCCAAAGGAATACAATATATGAATGTTTGGTCGGTAGCCCCGCAAAGTTCACCTGCCCGTTCATCGTTGATCACGGGTTGTTATGCTACAACATTTGGTATGGATGTTCATCCTGTACCGCAAATTACCCCTCAGCATATTTTCTTTCCCCAGTTACTTCGTGATGCCGGGTATTATTGTACCAATAATGATAAAACCCATTATAACAGCACAACCGATAACCGTGTTTGCTGGGATGAATCATCAAAAAAAGCAAGTTATAATAGTTCCGCCAGGGGAAAAAATCAGCCTTTCTTTGCTGTTTTCAATACCGTTACTTCGCATATGGGCAGGATACGTACTTTTCACCTGGAAGACAGACGTGATTATAGTAAGGAAGGTCTCTTCGTGGAAAAACTGAGTTTACCGTCTTATGTGCCCGATTTGCCGGAAGTTCGTTCTGATTATGCCGGACACCTGGAGGCTGTTCAGGATGTTGATAAATGGGTGGGGATGTTTCTGCAGGACTTGAAAGAAAAAGAATTGGAGGATAACACCATTATTTTTGTTTTCAGCGATCATGGAGGTTGTTTGCCACGAGGTAAGGGCTATCTCTATGAAACGGGGTTAAGAGTACCGTTCATCGTTTATTTTCCTGAAAAATGGAAACACCTGGCTCCTTCAAATACCATAGGTACAAAAGATTATTCTCTGATTAATTTCACTGATTTCGCTCCGACTTTGCTGAACCTTATAGGGGAGAAAATCCCGGAACATTATCAAGGAGTTCCTTTTTTAGGAGAAAATGCTTCAGAACATAAAAAAACAATTAATTTCGGTTTTGCTGCTAATCAACTGCATCATTATATGCCTGTGAGGGCAGCCAATGACGGGCGCTTTAAATACATCCGCAGCTACATTCCGTACAAACAGTTTGCCCTCCGAAATTATTATCAGTGGGGAATGCCATCAAATATGGCTTGGGATAGTCTGAATATAAACCATTTGACAAATCTTACCGTTTGGCAACAACCTTATCTTCATCATCCCAATGAAATGCTCTTTGATCTGGAAAACGATCCTTATGAGTTAAATAATCTCTCCGAAAACCCTTCATACCAAAATAAACTGACAGAATTCAGGGAAGCATTGGCGACACATGTGAAAGCAACCGGAGATTTGGGATTCTTTATACCTTCTTTTCGTGAAGGAATAAATTTATATGAAAGGGTGCATGAACAAAATTATCCTTTAACGGAATTGCAATCCCTCGCAGCGTTAGCAGGAAATCCTTCTGCCGGAGATGTCAAAATGATCAGAAAATATTTGAAAAGTAAAGATCCTAATATGCGTTTCTGGGGAGCTGTGGCGATGGCTCAACTGGGTTTAACCCATCGTTATACTGCTTGTCCAGGGGAACTTTTGAAGTTGTTGAATGATGAAGATGCTTATGTTGCTGCCGAAGCTGCTTATGCTTGTGCTTACCTTGGAATGCCGGATAAAGGCATAAAAAAATTAATTGGACAAAAAAATAAAGAAAAAATAAAAATTGATTATGCTTTGCTGGAGTGCCTCTCTCTCGATGAAAATATGCATCCTTACCTGTTAAAGTATAAGGTACAGTTACAAGAAGATGCAACTAATTTGCCTCATGAGCAAAATGAAGACGCGGGATTGATGGCGCGAGGAATATTGGTCAATATCGGAGAAATGAATATTCGTGATTTATATAAGGAACAATACAATGAAGGGTTAAAATTTAACAGAGGAAGAAGACCTATGTTGCCACTTCCCTGAAAAAACAAAAATCCGAAAAATCTTCCAGACCCTTATCTGCTGTCGTTTTTTGCTTAATTTTGTTCCGCATTTTAAAGCTGAAATCTTTTTATGCGTCTCCCTCGTTAAATAAAACTTTATAAGTTGATTTTGACGAGGGTCAATCTTGTTTTTTAAAAATTTTATTTCATGAGAAAAATACATGTTTTAGTTTTTAGTTCTATGCTTTTGTTAAGTAAAACAATTTATGCTGAAAAAGTGGATTTTTTTTCTGCAGATCCAAATCCGCCACGTGAGATACCAGGCATGACGCTTGTGTGGAGTGATGAATTCAACGTAGATGGTAAACCTGACCCGAAAAACTGGAAATACGAAAAAGGTTTTGTCAGAAATGAAGAGTTACAATGGTATCAGTCTGATAATGTAAATTGTAAAGATGGTTTGCTGGTAATAGAAGGTAAACAAGAACAGGTGCTTAATCCTAACTACTTGGAAAACAGTACCGACTGGAAAAAAAACCGGCAGTATGCAGATTATACTTCTTCAAGTATTATTTCGCAGGGATTGCAGCAGTTTCAGTACGGAAGATTTGAAATAAGAGCGCGAATTGATACAACTACGGGATCGTGGCCTGCCATCTGGACAAAAGGAATCAGTGGAAAATGGCCTTTTTGCGGTGAAATTGATATAATGGAATTCTACAGAGACAAAGTAAGTGGAGTGCGTACAACGCCAATTCTGCTTGCCAACGTTGCATGGGGACATGCCACCAATTCATGGGGAGCATGGAATACGCAAAAAGTAAGGTTGAAGTATTTTACAAACCAGGATCCGGATTGGTGCGAAAAATTTCATGTGTGGCGGATGGAATGGACAGAAGATTTTATTGACTTGTATCTCGATGATGAGTTATTGAATACAACACTTGTGAGTAATACTCAAAATCCGGATGGATATTCCCCATCTGAACCACACCGGCAAAAGCATTTTTTGTTACTTAACCTGGCGATTGGAGCAAATGGAGGAAATCCTGTTCCATCAGATTATCCCGTTAAGTATGAAGTTGATTATGTGCGGGTATATCAAACATCTCCCAATGCGGTACATTCCGACATAGAAAAAACAACCCGTATTTTTCCCAATCCTGTTTCTGACTTTTTAGTCGTTGAATCAGAAGAAGAAATTCAAAACATCAGTATTTATAATGTAACGGGGCAGCTGTTGTTCCAACAAAATATATTACCTGAAAAAAAAATAAATTTATCAGAACTTGAAAGTGGATTTTATTTTATCAGGCTGAAGTTTTATGATGGATCTGAATTAGTCAGACAAATTATAAAGAAGATGTGACATGTTACAATGCGTTTTTAAAAATACTTCGACAGTTTTTTTAGATCGATTGTGTGAAAAAACGGTCAGGGAATTGCCTCTGACCGTTTTTTTATAAAAAAGAGTTGTTTTTTTTACCGTGATCTGTAAATATCCACCTTGTTGTGTTACACCCACTCTTTTGAGTGATGGCTTCTTATCTGTTTGATTATTTTTGGCATTTTTTTAAATGTCTTTTAATCAGCGTTTTGAGTGACGTTCTGTGTCGTAGAATTATGAAATTAAGGAGGCATTTACGGATAATGTTTAGTAACAATTTTCCAATACCAGGTATTGATATTTATTCAACAATAATGCAACTTTTTTCGACAAATCTGAAATTTTTCTAACAGATGTTGCCTTAAATTTATCAAAAAATTGATTGAAGCCCTTATAAAAATTCAGGATCTAATACACATTATTCATTCTATTCATTATGATTCCTTTAAAAAATACTTAACCAATAGCATCCATTATACTTATAAAGGGAAGTTGAGTATTGGGCATTTTTTAAAGAATAAAATTGAAAACAGAAAGAATAATTTAAAATGGAGTTTTATCAATAAAAGAGCAGACAAATCAGTTTTTTTTAATCATGTGCAATAAAGTTTCATGAAGTTATTTACAATTTAATTTTTTTTATGTATGAAAAAATCAATTCTTTTCTTAATGCTTTTTGGCTGTTTGATCAGTGCTTTTTCTCAGCCAAAGTCCACAATTTCAGGTGTAATTACTGATAATGAAAATTTACCGTTACCAGGTGTCAATGTCGTGTTAAAGGGAACAAACACTGGTACTATCAGTAATATTGACGGTTATTATACTATTACCGTACCAGCCAGTTCCGGTACAACACTTGTTTTTTCTTTTGTTGGATATGATTCAAAAGAAATAGCCGTAAATGGACAAAGTGTCATTGATGTCGTGTTGGGTAATTCATCAGTAGAGTTGAATGAGATTGTGAAAATTGGTTATGCTACAACAAAACGCAAGGATTTAACGGGTTCTGTATCCTCCTTAAAATCAAGTGATTTGGTTGGTACTCCTATTACCGACGTCACACAGGCGTTGAGTGGAAAAATTGCTGGAGTACAGGTAATAAAATCACAAGGGGCACCTGATGCAGAAACTTCAATTCGTGTAAGAGGAGGTACTTCAATTACCCAGAATAACGAACCCTTGTATATTATCGACGGCTTCCCATCTGAAGATGGATTAAAAGGAATTGAAGCAACCGACATTGAAACCATTGATGTTCTTAAAGATGCTTCCTCAACCGCTATTTACGGATCGCGTGGTGCTAATGGAGTTATTTTAATAACAACCAAAGGAGGTAAAGAAAATAAAATGACAATTGATTATGATGTGTATGCCGGATTGAAAAAAATCACTAAAAAATATGATTTGTTAAATGTCAGAGATTTTGTAGAACTTGAATATGAAAGAGCTATTAATGACCCTGACAAAATGAGAACAACCATTCTTCCGACTTATGGCGAGTTTAACGAATATGAGAGTTTATATGGGAACCGTCCCGGCATTGACTGGCAGGATGAAGTATTTAACCGTCGTCCGGCAGTCACACAACAACATAAAGTCAATATCAGCGGAGGAAATAAAACATCGCAATATTTATTTTCCTATACTCATAATGATGATAAAGGCATTTGGTATGGGAGTAGTTTAGTGCGTGATAATGTTAGAATAAAGTTAAATCAAAAGACTACTGATTGGATGAATGTATCGTTGAATGTGAATTATATAGATGAAAAGACACAGGGATTAGGTTCTTTGCAGGACGGAGGAGCATTTAGCAGGATGCAGCATGTAATTCAGTATCGTCCGACAATCGGAAAAAATGGGCAAGACGAGGGACTAATCATTAACGACGACGACCCATTGCTATTACTTGAAGGAGCAAGTCCGATGCAAAGTCCTATTGCCTCAATCGAGGGTGAAACAAAAAATAAAAGAAACCGAATCTTAAATTTAAATGGTGATGTAGAAATAAAATTATTAAAAAACCTGAGCTACAGAGGGTCCTTGGGGGTACGAAAAAGATTGTATAATCAGGATATTTTCTATTCTGAAAGATCTAAACAGGCAAAGAACGCAGGAGCGCCTTATGGATGGAAAGTAATAGATGATGCAGAAAGCATGATGTTTAATAACGTGTTAAGTTATTCTAAAACAATTAATTCAGTTAATCAGCTGGATCTAATAGCCGGTCAGGAATATTTGTTTGATCGTTTTTCTTACTTGAAAGCAGGAGCGGCAAATTTTCCTGATATTAATTTTGGACTCAACGATATGTCGTTAGGAGGAACTCCGGAGATTCCCGTTACAAGTATTGCCGAAAACAAGCTGTTGTCTTTTTTTACCAGAGCAAATGTAAATATAAATCAGAAGTATTTGTTGGCAGCATCTATTCGTGCTGATGGCTCAACTAAATTCGGAGCTAATCATAAATGGGGATATTTTCCTTCAGCTTCTTTTGCATGGAGAATGTCAGAAGAAGATTTTTTGAAGGAACAGGATTTACTTTCCAATTTAAAATTAAGACTCAGTTACGGAACATCAGGAAACAACCGCATTGATAATTATCTATCTTTATCTTTGTTGGGAACCCTATGGATACCAAGTGGTAATGGTACATTGCCGGGATTAGGCAGTCGTCAGTTGGAAAATCCTGATTTGAAATGGGAAACGAATATCACGGGTAATTTCGGTATAGATGCAGGGTTTCTGGATAACCGGATACAAGTAACATTGGATCTGTACAACACCGATACAAAAGATTTGCTACTTAATGCTCCACTGCCTTTGATTTCAGGTTTCCCGTCGAGAATGATTAATGCCGGAAAAACAAATAATAAAGGAATCGAAGTGTCAATTACTTCTCATAATATAAATAAAAAGAATTTTAGTTGGACAACAAGTTTAAATCTGTCACATAACAAAAATACTGTTAAAGAACTCTATATGTCTGATTATATGGAGATTTTATCTAATTGGGCACAAACATCTGAATTTAATAAAGGAGATTATATGATTCAGGTAGGACAATCTTTGGGACAAATGTGGGGATATGAATTGGAAGGTATTTATACTACAGATGATTTTACTTTTAATCCAACAAAAAATAAATATGAAGTTAAAGAAGGCGTAGCTTATGATCCGTCAAGATACCCGAAACCCGGATTTTGGAAATATAAAGACGTGAAGAAAGATAACATTATCAATCTTGAAGACAGAAAAGTGATTGGGAATGCTATTCCCGACATATATGGTGGTTTGAATAATTCATTTGCATACAAAGGGTTTGATTTTAGTATTTTCATTAATTTCTCGATTGGAAACGATATTTACAGTGCCAATAAAATGTATTACACAAAGCTGAATAACCAGTATAGAAACAGTTTGAGTATTGCAAAAAACAGATATACAATTATTGATGCTAACGGAAACGATATTTTTACAGATCCGGTTCAGTTAGCAGCAGCTAACACGAATAGTACATTTGCTTCTGTTGAAGGTAGTTCGGTACTCGATTTTCATTCAGGATATGTAGAAGACGGTTCGTTCCTGAAAATTAACAACATTTCATTTGGATATACTTTGCCTAAATCGATGGTAAATAAAATTCATTTTTCGAATATTCGTTTCTATGGGACATTGTATAACCTTTATACTTTTACAAAATATTCCGGGTTTGACCCCGAAGTAAACACGGTTCCCAATAATGGAATGACTCCCGGCATCGATTGGGGAGCTTATCCATCAACAATTTCATTTATATTAGGAGCAAACATTTCTTTCTAACTCGATAAAAAATTACATATTATGAAATCAAAATTATATTTAAAAACCGGTATCGTAGTAATTGTATCAATATTAGGTTTTACATGCTCTTCTTGTTCTGATCTTTTACAGGAACAAACATTTGGTTATTATAACGAAAAGGAGTTTTTTACAAACAATGAGCAGCTGTCGCTGGCCGTAAATGGTGTATATGAGGTTTTGAGCAATAAAATGACTTATGGACATTTTATGCTGGTAAGTGATTGCGATACAGATCTTAGCCACATAAAAGGTGCCGGTATAGGACATGCGGCAAGAGATTTGGGGCATTATAATGTATATGCCGAACATACCTGGATTCAGGACGCATGGGAATTGTATTATAAAGGCATTGACCGAGCAAACCGGATTCTTGATAATAAGGATAAAGTGGTAACCAAAGACTCGCTTGAGAGGAAACGGTTCAAAAATCTTATTGCTGAAGCGCGTTTCCTGAGAGGGTTGTGTTACTTCGACCTGGTAAGGATGTGGGGCGATGTGCCTTTGAAAATAACTTCATCAAAACCGCATGATAACTTTTTAATTCCAAGAACTGATCGTGAATTGGTGTATGACCAGATAATTCTTGATATGGAAACCAGTATTCCCGATTTACCATGGCACAATGAAATGAATCCTTACCTCGGCAGAATATCAAAAGGTGCAGCTATGGGATTGTTGGCAAGGGTCTATCTGTTTCGTGCAGGATATTCTTTACATCAGGACGGTAGTATGAAACGACCGGCTAATTACATGGATTATTATGAAAAAGTAAAGGAAATTACCGCATCTATCATTGCATCTAACAAACATGCGTTAAATACAAGCTACGAAAAGGTTTTCAGAAATGTATGCGAATATATCATGGAGCCCAAAGAAGTAATGTTTGAAGTACAATTCTTTAACCCAACGGGGAAAGATGAACATACAGGGAAAATCGGTTCATATAACTCTCCTGAAATTGACAGAAACTCTTCTTTTGGTCTTGGCAATTCTTTCATAAAAACAAGTGGTCTTTTCTGGAAAAAATTTGACACCGGCGATTTAAGGAAACCTGTAGCTATTGCTGACTTTAGAATAGATAAAACCGATAAAATCATTCCAATTGGATACAATGAAAATTATCGGTGGGCTCCCGGAAAATGGAGAAGAAACTGGGTTAAAGGAGCTCCGAAAGATTTGGAAAATACAGACGTGAATTTCATCTTGTTAAGATATGCTGATGTGCTTCTTATGTATGCTGAAGCTGTAAATGAATATGATGGAACACTGGATAATCTGGCATTAGAATGTCTGAATCAGGTAAAAAGACGCGCCTACGGGAAAGACCCGAAAACGCCAGATCCACTGATAGATTTAACAAGCGCTTCCTTTGTTGGAGGTCAACAGGCTGTAAGAGATTATTTATTCGACGAACGAGCCCGTGAATTATGCTTTGAAGGTTTCAGGCGTTCGGATTTAATTCGTTGGAACTTGATTGGAACAACCATCTCAACATTTTATACTGATTTTAATAAGGAAATTTCAGACGGATTTGTAAAAACATATTCATGGGTTGCAGGTACAAGATTCCAGGCAGGTAAACATGAGTTGTATCCGATTCCTGCTGTCGAAATCAGGGAAACCCGGAACGTTATTACTCAAAATCCAAATTATTGATGATTTTTCATTCGAAATAATTTTATAGATAAATAATTGTGGGTTAGATAGTTAATTGAAGTAGATGTTTTTTTCAAATGCCGTCATGTTTATATGACGGCATTTGATTATTAACGTCGTCAGGATGTGATTACTACTGTAAACGAATGTTTTTATGAAAAAAATTTTATTTTTAAGCGAGTTGCTACTAATTGGTGCAATAACGCAAGCATCAGAAAAAAAAATCAATACTCAAAAGGAAAAACCTAATATACTTTGCATCACCTGCGAAGATATAAGTCCATACTTGGGATGTTATGGGGATCCGGTAGCCATAAGTCCCAATATCGATAATTTCAGCAGAGGAGGAATAATTTACAAAGGAATGTTTACTACAATAGGCGTGTCAGCTCCTTCACGAGCATCGCTGATTACAGGAATGTATCCTACGGCTATTGGCGCAAACAATATGAGAACAGCACAAAATAAATCCAAACCGGATGGCATTACTCCCTACGATGTTGTTTTACCTGAAGGAGTAAAATGTTTTACCGAGTTTTTAAGAGCAGAAGGCTATTATTGTACAAATAATTTAAAAACGGATTATCAATTTGAGTCTCCGTTAACTGCCTGGGATGAATGCAGTAGTTCGGCTCACTGGAAAAACAAACCTGCGAACAGGCCTTTTTTCTCTATTTTTAATCTTACGGTAACGCATGAGTTTGAGATTATGAAACGAGCCGGATTGCCTTTGTTGGTAAATCCGGAAGATATTGCAGTACCCGATTATTTTCCTGATAACCCCATAACCCGACGGGATATGGCCATTATGTACAGTAACATTGCAGAAATGGACAGGCAATTTCAACTCATTATTGATGAACTGAAAGCGGAAGGAGAGCTTGAAAACACCATTATCATTTTCTATTCTGACAATGGCGGACCGCTGCCCCGTCAAAAAAGAGAACTCTATGAATCAGGAGCGAATGTTCCTTTTATTGTCAGGTTCCCGGATAAGAAAGATGCCGGTACAACAGACAATAAATTGCACATGTTTGCTGATATTCCGGCAACCATCCTTTCAATAGCCGGAATTCGTCCTCCGGCTTACATGCAGGGGGTTCCATTCCTTGGACAATACAAAGGAAAAGACAGAAAATATGTCTATGGCGCTCGTGACAGGTTAGATACTTTTTATGAAAAACAAGTGGCAGTTCGTGATCATCGTTACCGGTATATCCGCAACTATAAACCCGAGCAGCCTTGTTATTTGCCTATTATTTCCCGCTCGTCAATGCCAATTATAAAAGAAATGGTCCGACTGCATGAGGCCGGACAATTGTCTCCTGATGCAGAAAAATGGTTTGTCAAACCGCGTCCGGTTGAAGAACTTTATGATGTTTTAAATGATCCTTTTGAATTGAATAATTTAGCTGAAAACACAACTTATAAAGCGGTTATCAGCAGGTTAAGAAAAGAACAGGATCGTTGGCTGAAAGAAGAAAATCCGTTATGGAGTTATACCGAACCAGAACTGATAGAACTGTTTTGGCCGGGGAGGAGACAACCCGTAACTTCTCAACCGGAAATTGATGTTACAAACAATGTTGTGAAAATAGCATGTGCTACCAAAGGGGCCTCGATTGCTTATCAGATCAATGGAAAAGGTTATGCTGACGGTCATTGGTTCTTATATACAAAACCGTTCACAATTAACCCCGGCGACTCTGTAACCGCTGTTGCCGTACGAGCCGGTTATGCTCAAAGTGTTCAAGTGGGTATCAGCTATGCATCCGGAGTTAATTCAGGAGAAGATATCAGGGTTTCAGCAAATAAACTTTTGTCGGAATGGGTTGATAGTTTGCTGACATACCAGATCAAACACACAAATCCGTCGTTGAATGGAGGGCTGCTTTGCCCGGCGTGTTCGAGGGTGCATGGCAGGTGTGGAGACGCCGTTTTCCCGATTATGTATATGGCTTCTCATACGCAAGACAAAAAGTACATCGAAGCAGCAAAACAGTTGATGAAATGGATGGATAATGTAAGAATACACGATGGCTCCTGGATGAACGATGTACATGTATCTGACTGGAATGGAACAACCGTATTTATGGCCATATCATTAGCGGAAACATTAAAGCATTACGGGAATTTATTAGATGATTCAACCCGTGGCGAATGGAACAAACAATTGCTTGAAGCAGGTGAATTTATCTGTAAAAATGATTTTATATACAGCCGGAAACGGAAAAACTGGAGAAACATGAATGTAAATTATGCTGCTTCTGCTGTGTATGCGTTATTTCTAATAGGTCAAGAATTTAACCGGCAGGATTTCATCTCCAAATCAACTGAAATAGCTCATGATTTAGAAGCTTCCTTTACTGAAAACGAACATTTTCTTTATGGTGAAGGGCCTGAAATAAAAAAGAAAACAAAAAACGGTTGCTTTCCTGTCGATTTGTTGTACAATGTGGAAGAATCATTGCCTAATCTGGCCTTATACGCGATTCAGTCAAAAAACACAACATTGTTAGATCTTGTCTCTGCTTCCGTGTTGACTCATCTTGAATTTATGCTTCCCGATGGAGCGTGGGATAATAGTTGGGGCACGCGTAGTTTTAAGTGGACTTATTGGGGAGGGCGTACTAGCGATGGTTTTATGGCTGGTTTTTATGCGCTGGCAGATGAAAATCCTGTCCTGTTTGAAGCCATTGTGCGTAATCTACATTTGTTGAAACAAAGTACATACAGAGGAATCTTACAGGGAGGAGCTCATTACGCCGGTTGTAAACAGGAAAGTTGTATCCATCATACATTCGGACATGCAAAAACCCTGGCTTCACTTTTGTCTAACGAAGACCTATCGCGAAAAGCATTTAAATCACAATTGTTACCGCGGGAACAGGAATATGGTGTGAAATTCTTTAAAGACATTCGTACTTGGTTGGTTTCTGTTGGTGATTGGCGTGCTACCGTGACCGGTTATGATGCAGAATATAAAGTGAAAGGAACACATCCGATGGGCGGAGTTCTTTCTTTGTTATGGCATCGAACGACAGGCCCGCTGTTTGCTGCAGGTATGAATTCATATAGTTTAATTGAAGCACCCAATATGCAGGCTGATAATCAAAAATATAAAATGCCAGCCACACCGAGAATTGAATACATTCAAAATGACACATTGTATAGTAATATGGATGATCTCGATACTCAAATCAATTGCAGTGAAACAGAAAAAGGATATATCTTCCATGTACAAACATATTTAACAGATAAGAATCAACGCCTTTCGCGTTTTGGAAACCAGAAAATTGATGTAAAATATGTATTTACGAAAGAAAATGTCCGTGTACAATGTCATTTACCTGCTAAAATAAAGCATGAGCCGGTATTTCTTGTGTTGCCATTTATTGCCGATGTGGATGAAATGGAAACATTAATTTCTCCTGATCAATTACAAATTCAGAAAGATAATGCTACCATAGTTGTAAAAACAAATATGCCTCTGGATATATCACCTACAAATAATGGCAGAATTTTGAATATGGTTCCCGGATTTGCTTTTATCCCGGTAAAGTGTTCTGCAGATAAAAATGGTTATATCGAAGCGGTAATTTCTATTCGTTGATTCTCCTTTTTCGCTAAAATCAGTTGTTGGAATAAATTCAACAATAATGTAACTTTTTTCGACAAATCTGAAATTATACTAAAAAAGGTTGCTTTAGCTTTGCAGCAGATAGATGAAACTAATTTTGTATAACATTAAAATCTTTTTTAAACATGAAAAAAACTACTTTACTTTTAGCTGTACTAGCGTTTGCCTTATCTTCTCAGGCTCAACGCATCAGTGGTTTAACTGTTGAGGGAATAACTTCTTGTGTTCCTTTTGCCGCATTCAATCCAACGAATAATTCGGAAACAGAACCTGGTGACGGACAAATGATTTTTACAAGCACAACTGACTTAAGCAATGTAAATGTAAGCTTAAATGTAGGCACAGATTCTTATGTTGAAGAACCCAGTCCGCTTCCTACAAACTGGAGTTCTACTGTTTCAGGAATAAAAGTAACTAAAAATGATTTGTCTTCCTGGGCAAAATACAACATCACATTGAAGAAAATTAATCCTGCAAGTCTTCCGTTGGAAATTAAAACAGGTTCAGGTA
>Ga0265294_10001348_pt1 | contig 33129 bp, 28 predicted proteins | sample MunlanPumphouse3_FD_192504 | JGI IMG/M metagenome (GOLD analysis project Ga0265294, IMG submission 192504) | Groundwater microbial communities from a municipal landfill in Southern Ontario, Canada - Pumphouse #3 | ecosystem: Environmental > Aquatic > Deep subsurface > Groundwater | place...
ATATACCTTAGGGATATTCGTCCCTCGCTTGTCGGAATGCGCCTTGCCAACAAGGCCCTTTTTGTCGGACGTAGGGGAAGGAAGCTTACCAGGCAGGCCATCTATAAACGTTTTGTCAGCTACTGTGGGGAGTGCGGCCTTGATGCAAAGGTGCATACGCTTCGCCATAGCTTTGCAACCCACCTCCTCGAGGGGGGGGCTGACCTAAGAAGTGTCCAGGAGTTGCTTGGACATGCAGATATCAAGACAACGCAGATCTACACCCATGTGGATACTGCCTCCCTGCAGCATGCATATGATGCCTACCATGACGAGCAGGGGAGTGAGGAGTAAGCATGAGTGTATTATGGATTCTCTGTCCCATCATCGCCTTCGGCTCTGCTGTGGATGCCATCGCTGGTGGTGGTGGCCTGATAACCCTGACTGCCTATGTAGCGGTGGGGCTTCCTCCAACCACCGCTCTGGGGAATAATAAATTTGCCTCTGCAAGTGGGACACTGGTTGCGACCATCCAGTATCTGGCCAACAAGCAGGTCAGCTTTCTGGTAGGGGGGATTGCCATCGTGACAACCTTCATAGGTTCTTCCTATGGATCCTACCTGGCAACACAATATGCCTCGACCTATCTCTCCTATCTTCTAATCATCCTGGTACCTTCCCTTGCTGTATTCATGTTGGTGAACCCGAATTTCGGAAAAGCACAACCGAGGGGAAAGGCTTTCACCCTATCCCTCAGTGGGATCACAGGTCTGGTCGTTGGGATGTATGATGGCTTCTTTGGGCCAGGGACGGGAATGTTCCTTACCATCATTTTCACCGCTGTGCTTGGTCTGGACCTGCTTAAGGCATGTGGAACCGCACGGATAGTGAACCTTGCCTCCAATATCGCAGCCTTGGCAATGTTTCTCTATCATGGGGTAATTGATTTCTCCATTGCAATTCCCTGTGCCATCAGCGCCATCATTGGTGGGTACATCGGCAGCCACCTGGCATTGAGAATCGGGCAGAAGGTGGTAAAACCGGTCATGTTGCTGGTACTCTCCCTCTTGCTTATCAAGGTGGTCGTTGAACGGTTTTGAAGCAAGTCTCCTGTTTCCCTGCCTTTAGGAGATATGAAACTTTCAATACTACTGGCACTCAGTCTCCTGCCTCTCTCATGTGAGAAGAGGATAGCGCTGGCTCATTCTGGTGTTACATTGCAGGAACTCGTAAACCGTGGAGCAAGCATGGCCCGGGTGAAGCGGATGCTCAGGTTTCTTAATGAAGAGCAATCACTCAAAGTCTGTTTCTGGGGAATGGATGGGTATCCATCCGCGCTTTACCAGATGGAGAACCCTCCATTCAGGCTTATGTACAATAATCTTCTGCCTGACCCATCTTCCCATCTGCTTACCCTCTGCGGAACCCGCTATCCGGATGGCAACGGCGCCCAGAGAGCATACCGGTTTGCACTGGAGGCCTGTGCAAACAACACCACTCTGGTGACAAGCAACAGCCGAGGGATCGATAGGACTGCGCTTTATGCCAGCGGGGACCTGAAAGTCAATGCATTTGTCATCTGTGACTGTGGATTGGCGACACCTCGCATCAGGGCCTATCATGCATTACCGTTCGTCTCATTGCTCTCCCCCTATGAACCTGATGATGCAGCTTTCCCTTCCCGTTGCCTGAGCCGTAATATGCTCTCGACTGCGATTGGGAATGCAACGATGGTTATACAGTCCCCTGAGAAAAGCGGATGCTTGCACTGTGCCACCTCTGCATTGGATCAGGGAAAGGACGTATTTGTCCACACTGATGGGCTCTTTGGTGGCTCACTGGATGGAGGCATTGCCTCTCTTGCACAAATGGGCGCCACTGATGTTGCCTCCTTCCGTGATCTCGCTTCCATCCTTTCTTGGGAGAGTCCCTGCAAGGTGGAAGAGAGAAGAGGGGGAGCGGGTACGTTGTACCGTTTTGGACCGGCATGGTATAGTCTAGAGTATGCATGAACCCTTGATCCAGGAGTTCCTGGAAACCCAGAAACAGATCCGCAATCTCAGTGACCATACTCTGCTTGCCTACAGGAGGGACCTGGAACAGCTGTCAGCTTATTTCTCTTCCCTTGGGATTGGCCTGAAAGAGGCTGGCAGGGAGGATGGGAGGATGTATCTTCGGTTCCTGAAATTCGAAAACCACTACAGTGAGACAACAGTGAACCGGAAGATCAGCTGTGTAAGGACATTCTATACCTCATTGTGTAAACGTGGGGTATGTTCAGTAAACCCATTTTCGCTCGTGGCAACACACAGGAGAGAGAACCACCTTCCCACTGTTCTTACTGTCAAGGAAGTGGCACAGTTGCTCAGCCAGAGCTGTGATGATTTCCGCTCTGCTCGCTCAGTTTCACTCTTTACCCTGCTCTATGACACTGGTTGCAGAATCAGTGAGGTGCTTGGCATCAAGGAAGAGTCAATTGAATGGGATAAACGACGTATACGAGTTTTGGGAAAGGGGTCAAAAAGCCGCTATGTCTTTTTCACCAACCATTGCAGGAATGTCTTGCAAACGTATTTGAGCCTGAAAAGAGAACGATTCGATTGTCCCTTCTTGTTCTGTTCAATACAGGGAAAACAGTTGCCGATGAGCACTGTTGGTAGTATGTTTGCTACATATAGAAGAAGGCTTGGGTGGCAGAAACAATTTACGCCCCATGTACTGAGGCATACCTATGCAACCCATCTTCTGGACAACGGGGCAGATATCCGATTGGTACAGGAATTGCTTGGTCACGCCAGCATCTCTACCACCCAGATTTACACCCATGTATCGAAAGAGAGGCTGGCACGGGTCTACGCATCCTGCCACCCCCATGGAAGGGAGCAACATGAGTAGTTTTAAAGGAACAACCATCGTCGCAGTGAGAAGAAACGGACATGTCGCCATAGCTGGCGATGGACAGGTCACTGCAGGAGATACGATTTTGAAGTCAAACGCACATAAGGTGCGAACACTATATGACGGGAAGGTAATTACCGGCTTCGCTGGGACAACTGCCGATGCATTCACCCTCTTTGAACTTTTTGAGGGAAAATTGAAGCAGTACAATGGCGACTTGACCCGCTCTGCAGTGGAACTGGCAAAGCAGTGGAGAACCGATAAACAGCTGCGTCAGCTCGAGGCAATGATGCTTGTAAGCGATGGGAAGAGAATCTTCCTGATCAATGGAGCAGGGGATGTGGTCGACCCCGAACGGGATGCGATCGGCATTGGAAGTGGGGGCAACTACGCACTCAGTGCTGCATTGGCATATTTGGAGGCAGACTCCACCATGTCAGCGGAGGAGATTGCCAGAAAGAGTGTACAGATAGCAGCATCTGTCTGCATCTACACAGATGATCAGATTAACGTAGAGGTACTATAAGCATATGGGATATTCAGCAAGCAGGAAGCTTGATGAGCTCAAGCCTTCTCAGATTGTTTCAGAACTAGATAAATATATCATTGGCCAGCAGAAGGCCAAGCGAACCATAGCAGTTGCGATTCGCAACCGGACTCGCAGGAAACGGCTTCCTGAGGAAATCAGGGATGAAGTCTCTCCCAAGAACATCATCATGATCGGCCCCACTGGAGTGGGAAAGACCGAGATAGCTAGGCGTATCGCAAAGTTGTCCAACGCTCCCTTTATCAAGGTTGAGGCTACCAAGTACACTGAGGTAGGGTACGTCGGACGGGATGTTGAATCGATCATCAGGGACCTTATGAGTATCGCTGTCCAGCAAGTAAAAGCTGAACTAGCCGAGGCTGAGAAGGAAAAGGTGGCAAGCAGGGTTGAAGAGCGTCTGCTCGATATGTTGCTTCCCCAGGCAAAGGGTGAGGAGAAGAGTGATGTGGTGCCGGCAGGCAGCAGCTTCACCGACAGCCAGAAGGCAACCCGTGAGCGTTTCAGGGAGATGCTCAGGGATGGTAAGTTTGATGACCGTGAGATAGAAGTCAATGTCCAGAGCAGGAAGCGGGTCGGAATTGAGGTCCTTGGTCAGCCAAACATGGAAGAGCTACAGGACGCAATGCAGAGCCTTGGTTCAATCTTTGGGAATGGTCGTGGACATAACCGAAAGTTGACCGTAAAACGTGCCCGGGAGATTTTTACCGAAGAAGAGACTGAAAAGGCTGTTGATAATGACCGTGCCATTGATGAGGCCAAGGAGCGGGTCGAGCAGATGGGGATTGTTTTTCTCGATGAGATCGACAAGGTCGCCAAGAGCGGCGGTGGTGCCTCCAGCATTGATGTAAGCAGGGAAGGTGTACAACGTGATATTCTCCCCATCGTTGAAGGTACCAGTGTTTCCACCAAATGGGGCGTGATCGATACCACACATATCCTGTTCATTGCCAGTGGTGCATTCCATGTCTCCAAACCCAGTGACCTGATACCTGAGTTGCAGGGACGTTTCCCGCTTCGCGTTGAATTGGATGACCTGAGTGCTGATGATTTCTACCGGATTCTTACAGAGCCTGCTAATGCGATGACCATGCAGTATCATGAGTTGCTTAAGACCGAAGGTGTGGAGATCATATTTGATGATGCAGCCATCAGGAAAGTCAGTGAGATAGCCTATGAAGTGAATGCAACGAATGATAATATAGGTGCCAGGAGACTGTTCACCATCATGGAGAAGCTCTTGGAAGAACTTTCCTTCAGTGCAGATGAGCTTTCAGGGCAGACCATCACCATCACCGCAGCATACGTTGATGAACGGTTGCGTGATGTTCTCCAGGATCAGGACCTCTCCAAGTTCATTCTCTAAGGGGGCAATTTGGAATTCCTAACGCTCGAGGCAGAAGATTATGAACATGCATTGAAAGAAGCCCGCACTCAGTGGGGAACTGCAGTGCGTGTTCATACGCGTAAGGATTTCCTGTTGAAAAAGGGGATGCGCAAGGAAAAGCGTTGCCGCATCACCTTCTTCCTGGTCGAGGAAACAGAACCCGTTGAAGAGAGTGTGGCAGAAGATCCTGTTTTCGATGCAGGGGACCATTTATCCTTTCTTATGGAACAAAATGAGATTCCTCCGGCCAGAATTGAACAAATCAAGAGCATGTTGCTCTCCGATGAGAAGACCTTGGGGCAAGCAGAGCTTGAAGTCCAGTTTTTCCAGTATCTTCTTGAAGGTCTGCAGTTTGAGGATTCCGTCCAACAACGGTACGTAGTGCTGGTAGGACCGGCCGGGGTGGGGAAGACCACCAGCCTGGTAAAACTAGCTATCCATCTCCGTGCAAAAGAAGGAAAGAAAGTAGCTTTGCTCAGTTTCGATGTGCATCGCCCTGGTGCGTTGGAACAGGTTAGATTCTTTGCAAAGGAGTACTCCCTCCCGCTGTATGAGGCCACCGATGCAGGAGTATTGTCTGGATTGCTTGATGTCCTGGAGACCTATGACCATGTTCTGGTCGATACCACCGGCCATAGCAGCAAGGATGTGATGCTCAGGGATTCTCTTTCAGACCTATTTTCCTCATTTGATGACAAGGAGCGTGAGTACACCTTGGTGGTCAGTGCGAGCAGTAAATTCACGGACCTTATTGCACAGTATGAACTGTTCAGTGAGTATAACCTGCGAAAATTATTGGTGACCAAGCTCGATGAGACACAAGGGATAGGTAATATCCTGTTCTTTGCCAAGGAGGCTGGGCTTCCTCTCTCTTTCCTTGCTGATGGACAGGGAGTGCCTGAGGATTTTCATCGAGCCGATGCGTCGGTATTGGTTCCCCGATTGCGTGGATTTACTCTTGAGCTTGACCAATTCTTCCCATCACTCTAAAGGATGGGTGTATCGCTTGTGATCAGTTTTCCCTGGCTTATGAGCGTCCTGACGATGGCACCAACCGCTGGCGCTGCTACATTTGATCCATACAGGGAAGCCCCTTTCGGATTACCCGCCCCTACATAGAGGATGTACTGTGGATTATCGATCGGTACCATGCCAAGTGTAGATACGAGGATGGTTCCATCCTCATAGCTTTTTGTCTCCTCATTGAACAGTTGTGCTGTTCCTGTCTTGACCCCTAGGTCCACACCTTCAACGCTTGCCTGGATTCCCGTGCCCCCTGAAAGTGAAGCGCGATACATTCCTTCACGAATACGTTCAGTGACCGAAGGTTCCAGTACCTGTGAGATCACCGTTCGTTCCCGTTGGTAGCTTTCCTCTCCGCTGACAGGAGAGGAGCGGGAGAGGATAAGATGTGGAGCAATGAGTTCCCCACTTGGGGAGAGTGCTGTAGCTGCAGTACAGAGATGTAACGCACTTACCAAGAGCTCCTGTCCAAAGGCAATGGTTGGCAGGGTTCTTCCAGACCACTGGGAAGGGTTGGCGATATATGCCTTTGCCTTGGAGGGGAGCGAGATATCATAGCTGTTGGTGAATCCCATTTGTTGCAACATAGTATAAAAAGAAATGGGGTCAGTCTGGAGTGCCCAATGCGAAATTGCCCCATTGCATGATTTTGCAAGCATGGTTTCCACATCAACTTCCCCATGAGGTGAGGTACAGTTGATCGTCACATTGCTGGATCCTGCATTGAAGGTGTAGGATCCATCACAGAGAAAGTGTTCTTCAGTCTGTGCCTCTCCAATCTGCAAGATGGAAGCCATACTGAACAGCTTGAAAACTGATCCTGGCTCATACAGGAGATTCACTGCATTGTTTCTTCTCTGTTCCTCCTCACTCTGCCCAAGTGCATTGATATCGTACCAAGGGTAGCTGGACATGCCAAGAATGTCTCCATTTTGGGCATCGAGCACGAGCGCCATTGCATAATCAGGGTTGAATTCATCAGCAATTTTCTGCAACTGTACATCCAAGGCGTATTGAATATCTACATCCAGGGTGAGTATGACATCCTCCCCATAGGTAGTGCCACGGTTCCCGATTTCTGGATAAGGATTGAGGAATTCTTCCTGACTCAGCTCAATTCCTTCAATTCCCTCCATCTCCACATTGGTGAATCCAATGGTCTGCGATGCATGAAATTGTGCAGGATAGGTACGCCCTATCCGTTTCTCCACGTTTACTTGGTTCTGCAGGCCATGTTCCTGTAAGACACTGCGTAGGGGTTCTACCTGCCTGTCGTCTATCGCCTTCTTGATCTGCGCATAGGTGGTGTAGTTGCTTGCTTTCTGTTGTATCTCTGATGGGCTCATCTCTACAAAAGGGGCAATGACCTCGCTTACCTGAGCTAGGTCCACAATCTTGTTAAGATGAAGGTAAACGCCCCAATAGGGACGTTCAATGGCGAGAATTCTTCCATTTCGGTCATAGATTGTACCCCTTACCACACTTTCGGCTACCTCTGGATTGTGGTATGTTTTTGTCTGTGGCTGGTCAAAAAGCATCATAGAGGCCAATCTGATGAAAAAAATCCCAAGAATAAGGGAAATAAGCAAGGTGAAGAATCTGATATATGTATGTTTTGGACTGGTAGCCATGATTGATTTATACTACTATGTAGGAAAGGTAATGTCGAGCTATGGGAAAAGACTACTATGATGACATGCAAGAGCGGCCTTCTTGGCGTTCAGGAAGGGATGGCTCAGATAATAACCGACCGAGCAAAGGGCTGATCTGGACGATTGCCCTGGGTATCGCTATCTGTGTGGTGGTAATTGTGATCTGGTATCAGTTTTTTCCAGTGCAGAATCAAGGCAATGAAAATCAATCTACAGTGATTGAGGAGGTGTTGCCTGAGGTGAAGGAAATTGCTGATGCCCCGCAAATCAGCAGTGATGAGACCCCAGAAGGAGCCATATCTCCATCTGATGCACCGGTAGTGGATACGGAGAGTGCCAGGGCAATTGATGACGCTCCCCCGGTACGTAGAACACCCACCACCAGTAGTGCTTCCATCCAGTATGCAGAGCATCTGGTCAAGGAAGGTGAGGATCTTGCGTCCATCGCAGATTTATACAGCCTCAAGCCACAGACCCTGATCAGTGTGAACAAAATCCGGAATATCCAGGCTGTCAAGGAAGGGGTTACCCTTACCATTCCCGACCGTGATGGTCAGCTCTATACAGTGAGAGAGGGCGACATGCTCAGTACAATCGCCCGAAAGTACAGCCCTACCTTGGGGTGGAAGACTTTGCAGGAGCTCAACAACCTGAAGAATGAGAGAATTTTCGTTGGTCAGGAACTTTTCATTCCTGATACCTCATCATCCTCTCTTGCCCAGCTCACTGATGTTTCCCCCATCCAGTTCCAGAAACCGTCCCCAGGCTCCATCAGTAGGCTCTTTGGACAGTCTTTTGAGAACCCCACAACCGGAGAGAATGAAATCCTCGCAGGAATACTCATTGAAGGAGATTGGGGAGAAGCTGTTGTAGCTTCAGCCAAGGGTGAAGTGGTAGATGCAGGATATGAGCAGAAGGGCAGGGGAAGATTCGTAATCCTTAGCCATGAGGGTGGCTACAGAAGCAGCTATTACCATCTGGAGAATGTAAGTAATGATGTACGCATCGGTGCAAGTCTCGAAAAGGGACAGGTTATAGGAAGTATCGGAACCAGTGGCACCGATTATGAGCAGCCGACGCTCTTTTTCAGTATCGAACAATCTGGAATTGCACTTGATCCAATGCAATTCTTCTAAGATCAATCGTTCTCAATGTATGATAAAAAGGGAGACCGCAAATGCAGTCTCCATTTTCTTGTTTGGGCATATCCTCAAGCATTCTTTCCGCAGCAATGCTTGTATTTCTTACCGCTCCCACATGGGCATGGGTCATTCCTTCCCACCTTCGGGGTCTGCCTTCTTACCGTAACTGGAGCCGTGTCCCCTCCACCTTGTACTCGTCTGGGGCCTTGGCTTGCACTACTGAAAGCACCCTGAGCCTGGTGACTCTCCACCGTCTTGGCTTCCTTGGCTTTCTGTCGGTACTGCTGTTCCGGTTTGGTGATCTTCACCCTGACCAGGGTTTGTGCCATGAAAACCTTGATCCCTTCAAGCATCTCGGTAAAGATCTCAAATCCTTCCACCTTGTACTCAACGAGGGGATTGCGTTGTGCATAGCTTCTCAATCCTACTGCATCACGTAGATCCTCAAGAGCTGTGAGATGGTCCTGCCATCTGAGATCGATCTGACGGAGGTAGTTGAAACGGAGGAAATCGTTGAATGGTTTCTCACCAGTGAGGGCAACCTTGTCATCAATCTCCTTGTCGATATACTGCCGCAGTTGTTGTTTGTACTCATCTGCAGAAGCTTGCTCGGGAAGGGGAGGGATCTCAAGGTGGAATGTGGTGAGCATCTCCTCAAGCAGCTTGATTCCTTTCTTGTCATCCTTGCCATCGGAGAATACCTGGTCAACCATATCATCGCTGATATCGTGACAAATACCCCTGACGCGTTCCAGTAGGTGCTCATCACTGAGGATTGCATCACGCTCATCATAGAGATAATTTCTCTGTTCATTGAGCACATCATCATAATCAAGAAGGTGCTTCCTGATTTCAAAGTTGCGATCCTCTACACGCTTCTGGGCTTTCTCGATTGCATTGCTCAGCATACGGTGTTCAATGGGCTCCCCATCTTGCATGCCGATCTTGCCGAGCATGGTCTTCAGATTCTCAGAGGCGAACAGGCGCATCAGTGGATCATCCAGGGAGACAAAGAATCGGCTTGCACCAGGGTCTCCCTGACGGCCACTTCGACCACGCAACTGATTATCGATACGTCTGGATTCATGTCTTTCAGTTCCAAGGATATAGAGTCCGCCGAGTTCCTTTACCTCTTCATAATCATGCTTCCATGCAGGGTATACTTTCTTGATTGCTTCAGTAAGCTCCTCAGCACTAGCATCAGCCCCACAGATGGCTCTTGCTCTCCCGTCTAGGCTGCCACCAAGCTTGATATCGGTTCCACGTCCTGCCATGTTTGTGGCAATGGTAACCGCTCCCTTGGCACCAGCGTTCTCGATGATCAAGGCCTCTCGTGCATGGTTCTTGGCATTGAGTACCTCGTGCTTGACGCCCATTCTGCGAAGCAGGACTGAGAGCAGCTCGCTTTTCTCAATGCTGATGGTGCCGACCAGAATCGGTTGACCTGTACTATGGACCTTCTGGATCTCCTCACAGATGGCCTTGAACTTGAACTCTTCATTATAGTAGACCAAATCCGGAAAATCTTTTCTGACGATCGGCTTGTTGGTTGGGATGACCACAACATCGAGGCCGTAGATCTTGAGGAACTCAGGAGCTTCGGTATCTGCGGTACCGGTCATGCCGCTGATCTTGTCGTACATCCTGAAGAAGTTCTGGTATGTGATCGTGGCAAGAGTCTTGTTCTGACCAAGGATCTTTATTTTTTCCTTTGCCTCAATTGCCTGATGGAGACCCTCGCTGTAGCGCCTGCCGTGGAGTATGCGGCCGGTAAATTCATCAACAATCTGTACCTGTCCTTCGACGACGACATAGTCTACATCGGCAGTATAGAGACGAAGTGCCTTTACCGCCTGGGTGACGTAGTGGACATACTCGAAATTCTCATCCTCATAGAGTGAACCGTTGATGATATGGTACTTGTTCAGTAATTCCTCAATATGGTTCATTCCTTGGTTGGTGAAAGAAACCCGCTTTTGCTTTTCGTCCAGCTTGTAGTCCCCATGTTCCTCGAATACGGGAGCCTTGCGGTCGAAACGGGCAAGTGGGTCGGGTTCATAGTAATCACCGGTATCAGGATTCTTTTCACACTCACTGAGTAGAGGTGCTATCTTTGCTGCTCCCAGTACCTGAGCAGAGTCATCCTCACTCTGTCCGCTGATGATCAAGGGAGTCCTTGCCTCATCAATAAGGATTGAGTCGATTTCGTCTATGATGCAGTAGTGATGTTTTGGCTGAATTTTTTCCTGCTCAGACCACTTCATGTTATCCCTGAGATAATCAAACCCAAACTCATTGTTTGTACCGTATGTAACATCCTTGGAATAGGAACTCCGTTTTGCTTCATTGTCCATGGATGAGAGAATGACACCCACGGAGAGCCCCAGGTATTCATAGACAGGGCCCATCCAGGAGGCATCACGACCTGCAAGATAGTCGTTTACGGTCACTACATGGACGCCTTTTCCGGTAAGCGCATTCAAATACGCGGCCGGAACACAGGTAAGGGTTTTTCCTTCACCGGTTTTCATTTCCAGGATCTTTCCCTGATGAAGCACCGCTGCTCCCATGATCTGCACATCGTAGTGTCGTTCACCCAATACTCGGCTTGCTGCTTCTCGTGCCAAGGCAAAGGCCTTGGGCAAAAGTGAGTCAAGGCTTGCACCTTGTGCCACCTGTTCCTTGAAGCTCTGGGTTTGCTGGCGCACCTCTTCAGCACTGAGGCTCTCTGCCCAGGCTGCTTCCTTGTTGACCAGCTCTACGAGTGGCTTGAGGGATTTGAGGTCCTTATCTTGTTTGGTTCCGAACAGTTTGGTAAATAGTGAGGTGCCCATGAATTTCTCTCTTGTTGCGAATATAGGGGCTTGGCCCCTTCTTGTAAGTATACTCATACTGGAGTTGCAAGAAAAGTAGAAGTGTCTGGAAAAGATGGGACAATTATACCCATGGTGTATCAAAGTGATACAATTCTGCTGGAGCAACTGCTTTCATTGTGCTATAGTGATGCCATGGTAGTCTGTTACACAGGGGGAGGAACCCTCGGACACGTTTTCCCAGCCTTGGCTGTCCATGAAGAGTTGGCTCTCTTGCCGGACTACCGCTGTTTTTGGATCGGGCGTGAAGAAACCTCCGAGAAGGAGGCTGTTGCGCGCTATGGCATTCCATTCTTTGCAATACGGTGGGGGAAACTTCGTCGCTACTGGTCCTTCAGGAACTTCCTCGACATCGGAAATATTTGTATTGCATTCTTCCAGTCTCTTCGTATTCTGAGAACTCAGAGACCTGAGGTACTCTTCTCCAAGGGAGGGTTTGTATCAGTACCCCCGGTATTGGCGGCGGCAGTATTGCGTATTCCGGTGGTAAGTCATGAGAGCGATGCAACACCCGGTCTGGCGACCAGGATAAATGCAAGGTTTTCAACACGTATCTGTGTTCCTTTTTCCGAGGGATTCACATCACTGAAGAAGTACAAGCTGGTGGTAACAGGGAACCCTATACGACGGTCTCTGGTGCTCGCATCAAGACAAGATGCATTGCAAAGGCCAGCGTTCTTAGGGCCGTCAGAGCCCTTGATTCTTGTACTGGGTGGTAGCAGTGGTTCAGCACAGATTAATCAATTGGTGCGAGAGTCTCTTGATTCCCTTACTGAGATGGGGTATGTCTATCATCAGTGCGGGGCAAAGGGTATACAGCACATAGTACATGACCACTATCAGGAGGTGCCCTTCATTGATGAGGCATTGCCCCTTCTGTTGAAACATGCCACGGTGGTGGTCAGTCGAGCAGGTGCGAATACCTTGGCTGAAATTGCGTTGTTTGGCTGTCCATCCCTTCTCATCCCCCTGGGTGGGGCATCAAGCAGAGGTGACCAGATAGACAACGCTCGTCTGTTTGAGCAGAAGGAAGCGGTGGTGGTGCTCTATCCAGACACCTTGGATGTGAAGCAATTTCTGGAAGGTGTATCTTCCTTGGTTACTGACGAGAAGCTTCGCTTCAGGTTGCGTGGCAACCTGGGAAAGCTTGCTCATGAAACGAGTGCACAACAAATAGCAACTGTGCTGAAAACAGTGAAGGAGTCAACATGCAGTGGGGTTTGACTATAGGTTCTGTATATTTCAATTCGATTGATATTATCGTTTTCTCGCTTGCAATCATTGGAGGAATCGCAGACACCCTTAGCGGGTTTGCTGATGCATTCAGCCATCGTAGTGGTTACATTGTCGGGTTTTTCTCTGCACTGATGTTCACCAAGCTGATTGCTGAATTGTTGGTTCAGTCATTTGCCCTTCCCAGTCTGCTTGCAAGTCTTATCAGTTTTGTGATCCTGTTCTTGATTGGCTATGCTTTGATGCGATTTGTGGGAAATCTCTTGGAAACAGCACTGAATGCCACCGGCCTTCGTTCGGTCAATGGTCTGCTTGGTTTCCTATGGGGAGTCCTTGAAGTTGGCATCGTGTGTGCCTTGGTGATCTATGTGCTGGAACTCCAAACAGTCTTCGACCTTTCTGCTGTATTCGATAAAAGCCAATTCACCCTCAATGTAGTGAGGCCGTTGGTTCCCGAGACGGTAAACTGGTTCGCTTCAACAGTGCAGGCCCCTAATGTTTGAAGCCTTGAAGGAATACCAGAGGGGAGTGGCTGAGCAACTACAAGATCAGATAACCTCTGGTACGCTGAGTCAGGTAAACCTGTTTGGGGGAAGTCGGTACAGCCTCAGAATGAGTTTTGCCCTTGAGACTGCAAGGGTGCTCTCCTGTAATCAAGGGGGAGATGATCACTGTAGTTGTGATAGTTGTCGGAAATTCAGAAACCTCACCGTTTCAAATGTGGTCATCATCAGTCAGAGGGATCATCGAAGCGTTATCGAGACGAGTCTCTCCACCTTTGAAAGGCTCTATAATGATTTTTCCAGGCAATTCGTCATACAGAGTATCCGGCGGATGTTGTTGCAGTATCATCCAGCCTTGCTCTCAGGTACACAGACACAGAGTCAGAATGCAGCTGCGGCCCTCGCGGGGCAGGTCAATGACCTCCTGGTAGATTTTGCACGGATGGAGATTGGGAATGCCTCCCAGGCCAAGAAAGTAGTCAAGGAAATGCGAAGTGCACTGAAAGGACTCTTTACTGCAGCCAAGAAGAATACCACGGTGACCATCTCTCAGGTGCGGGCACTGGAACATTGGAGTGGCCAGACCAGCATGGGGGATGGGAAGCGATTCATCATACTGGAGGCGATGGAGATGACAAACAGTTCTGCGCGCAACAGCTTGCTGAAGATGCTTGAGGAGCCGGCGAAAGATACCTACTTCTTCTTGATCAGCGAGTATCCAAACCGGATTATGCAGACAATCCTTTCCAGGGTACGCAGGTACGCATTTCCGCCACTCTCCCGGGAGGCGGTTGGTAGGTACCTTCAACCATTCTATCTTCACGACAAACAGTACGACTCCTTGGAGTCTTTCTTCCTTGAAGGTGGTGGTATGGATCTCTCTCGTGCCACACAGATTGCTGAGCTTTTCGTTGCATCAATACAGGAGCAGCGATACCTGCAGAGTAGTGAGATTGCATCACTGCTCAAGGAAGTTGATGATATGCAAGGGTATGAGTTTGTATTGAAGGCAATGCTTGAATCGCTTAGGCGGGTGATGCCATCCAGGTCACTGCTTGCGCTCTCTTCACTGGTCAATACTACCTACAATAGGGCGCAGCTCTACAACCAGAACAACCGTCTGATGCTTGAATCCCTGTACTATCAAATGATGGAGGAAGCATGAAAAACTTTGTCCAACGGGCAATTCAGAAGATTGACCAACTTGATACCAATCAGATAGTGGAGATCCTGAAAAGCCAATCCAGTGATCTTGAGATGCTGGAGAGTGTGCTTGAGTCAATCCAGGATGGGGTAATCCTGACCGACGAGAGAAAAATCGTCCACTATGCAAACAGCAGATGCCGTACCCTCATTCCCATGGCAAGAATGCGGAATTATGAAGGGATGGCCCTCTCCAGGGTCATTGAGGATGAACATGTCCTTCACTATATTATGCTGGCACTCAAGGGAAAGCATCAGGATGAAGAAAACGAGTTCACGTTCCAGAAAGGAACCAAGATGCAGACCATCGCTGTGACGGTTTATTCCTACTTGAACAGCTCTGAGAGAATGAGGTCTTCCTTTGTGATCATGTTGAGTGATGTCACGGAGCATAATGCAAATGAAGCCAGGCTTCGTAGGAGTGAGAACCTTGCATCGATGACCACCATGGCCGCAGGGGTAGCCCATGAGATCAAGAACCCGCTTGCAGCAATGGGAATCCATTTGCAACTCCTGAAAAAAGCGTTTGAAAGGAAGGAGTCCCTTACCCTTGGTGATGCAGAGCGGTATCTCTCTGTCTTGGAAGAGGAAATCAGTCGCCTCAACGGTATTGTGGTGGATTTTCTCTTTGCGGTACGGCCCATGGATACACGGCTGCGCCTTGCTCAGATGACCAAGACATTGGAGGATATCTGCTCTTTCGTTGAGCCGGAACTGGAAGAGCATAGCGTTCACCTGATCAAGGACTTTGCGTCTTCACTCCCTCGGTTGGAATATGATGAGCATCTTCTCAAGCAAGCAGTACTCAACCTGATAAAGAATGCTATGAATGCCATGGAGGGAGGGGGAAAACTCATTCTCCAGACCAGGCTGGATGGGGACCATGTGGTGTTGAAGATCCAGGATACCGGTATTGGTATGGATGAGGAGACGCAACAGAAGATATTTGAGCCCTACTTCACTACCAAGGCTACCGGTACAGGGCTTGGGCTGACTGTGGTCTACAAGATCTTGAAAGAACACAAGGGAGATATTACGGTGCAGAGCAAGCTTGGAGAGGGAACTGTATTTACCCTTACATTCCCTGTCCCCAAGAGTGAACGGCTTGCACTGAAGTGGGATACGGTAGCGGAGGTACACTATGAGTCGTAACATCCTGATATGTGATGATGAGAGAAATATCAGAAACGGCCTAGCCTTGGCCATGGAACTTGAAGGTTTTGAAACCCTTGAGGCAGAGGATGGAAAGGTGGCCTGGGATATGGTGAACAAGCAGTCGGTTGATCTTGTCATCACTGACCTGAGAATGCCGAACATGAGTGGAGAGGAATTGCTGAAGAAGATCAACAGTGCCTATCCCCGCATGCCGGTCATCGTACTCACCGGGCATGGGACCATTGAGACCGCAGTGGAAGCAATGCGCTCAGGAGCCATCGATTTCTTCACCAAACCGGTTGATCTGGACCGCTTGACCCTGGTGGTTAAGAAAGCACTCTCCAATAATGATCTCTATGTAGAACATGAGAGACTGAAAGAGGAAGTTGCCCAACTCAAGGCTCGTAATCGGTATGACCGAATCATCGGCAAGAGCCAAAAAATGGTGGAGTTGATGGACATTGTAAGCCAGGTTGCACCAACAAAAGCCTCGGTGCTGGTCACCGGGGAGAGTGGAGTAGGCAAGGAGCTTGTTGCCGATGCAATCCATGAACTGAGCAATAGAAGCAAGGGACCCTTGGTGAAAGTGCACTGTGCTGCCTTGACTTCGAGCTTGCTGGAGAGTGAGTTGTTTGGACACGAGAAGGGATCCTTTACCGGGGCGGTGAAAGAGAAACGCGGACGGTTCGAACTAGCTGATGGGGGAACAATCTTCCTCGATGAAATCGGGGAGATCGATGCAGCCACCCAGGTGAAACTACTGAGGGTGTTGCAGGAGAAGCAGTTTGAACGGGTAGGTGGAGAGAAACCCATTTCTGTCGATGTCCGTATCGTGTGCGCAACCAACCGGGATCTGCTTAAGGAGATTGAGAAAGGCAATTTCCGTGAGGATCTGTACTACAGACTTAATGTCGTTCATCTAGAGGTACCTCCACTGAGGGAAAGGAAAGATGATATTCCACTCCTGATGACCTCATTCCTTACGTTGTTCAGCAAGGAGAACAACCGTAGTATTGAGGGGTTCTCCCCTCAGGCAAAACGCGCCTTGCTCAGTTACGACTGGCCGGGGAATATCCGGGAACTCAGAAATTGCATAGAGAGCGCCGTTGTGCTTGCCCGTGGGTCGGTCATTGAGTATGATGACCTGCCCCCAAGTGTCACCAAGGCGGAGAATTCACAGAATCTCTCCCTCGATGTCGGCATAACCTTGGCTGAGGCGGAAAAGCAGTTGATCATCAGCACCCTTGCACAGTGTGGGGGAAATAAGACCAAGGCAGCAGAAGTCTTGGGTATTGGAAGGAAAACCTTGCATAGAAAAGTACAGGAATATCACATTGACCAAGCATGACATCTATCAGATTTTTGATAAGGATGGGTTGTTGGAGCAGAACTTCCCCTCTTATGAGTATCGCGAGGGACAGCTCAATATGGCTGACCTTGTCAGGGAGAGCTTTGAACGCAATGCCATAGCAGCAATAGAGGCGGGGACCGGTATCGGTAAATCCTTTGCCTATCTTGCTGTTGCACTCTATGCCGCCATGCAATCCCCTGATGAGCGCACGGTGGTTGCAACCAGTACGATCAACCTGCAAAAACAGCTGTATGAGAAGGATATTCCCATGCTGTTCAAGTTTCTCGGCTTATCCTGCAAGATTGCACTTGCTGTGGGCAGGGGTAACTATCTCTGCATAAACCGATTCATGCAGGCAAAGGCCGATTCCTCCCTGCTTGCCCAAGACCCGGCCAGTGAACTCTATCAGGTGGGGCAGTGGATCAAGGAGAGTGAAACCGGTCTGTTTGCAGACTTTCCTGGTCGGCTGAGTGGAGAACTGAAAGGGGAGATCTGCAGTGACGGGGATCTCTGCCAGAATCACGCCTGTGCATACTTTCGTGACTGTTTCTATTTCAAGGCAAAGGCAAAGGCGAAGGATGCGAAAATCATTATCAGCAACCACCATTTGCTTTTTACTGATGCCCAGAGCCGATTCATCAGTGATGTAGGCTATGAAGAGGAGATGATTCTTCCTCCGTTCAATCGACTGATCATTGATGAGGCTCATAATATAGAGTCGAATGCAACCGAGTACTTCACCGAGGTGTATGACTCCCAGCAATTGTTGCGCCAGATCTCGAAGATCCAGCGCTCCGGCCGGTTCCGGGGAAAAAGTCTCTTGGAGCAATTGGGAGAATACAGCAGCGAAGCTGATATCATTGACCGAATCCAGGATGACATCCATCTCCTAACCCAGAACGTGGGCACGCTCGACCAGTACCTGCTTGGTGTTTTCCAGAAAAACGACTACCAGCCTGTGCTGATAAAACCGGAACACCAAGGTCGTTTACAGCAGTTTGTTGAGGCGGCCACCAGTGTATCCCAGGCAAGCGGGAGACTTGCTGCTAAGATCAATACCTTTCTAGAGCAGAACAAGGCTCCCCAGGAACTGGATGCCAAGATCAATGAGCTGAAGGTACGTGGTACTCGGATTGCCATGATGAGCGAGGTGCTGACCAAATTCTGTAATTTCTCACTCTGGCAGGATGAGGTGCACTGGTTCAATGCTGAATCCTATGGTACCCACCGACAGGTACAGGTATGCATAACCCCCCTATCCATTGCCCCCCTGCTTGTAGAAGCGGTGTTCCAGAAACTCGATACCGTGGTATGTACTTCTGCAACCCTTGACCTGAATGATGAATTTGCATTTTGGTCCAGTCGGGTTGGTCTTCCCTATGATGAGGAACGTCCCTTTCTCAAGGGAGCTTTCTCTTCCCCCTTTGACTACCGAAACCGATTGTTGCTTCTTACTCCATGTGATGCTCCCTTGTACAGCAAGGATAAGGAAGAAGCATATGAGGCATATCTTGTAGATACCATCATGTCCTCAGTACTTTCAGCAGGAGGAGGTGTGCTGGTATTGTTCACCAGCTACTCCATGCTGAAGAAGGTACACGAGAGACTCAGTGAAACGTTTGAGAAAGAGGGTTTGACCTTGCTCTGCCAAGGGGAGTATGACCGCTATACATTGCTCAACAGGTTCATCGGTGAGAAGGACAGTGTTCTCTTCGCTACCTCCTCCTTCTGGGAAGGGGTTGATGCACCAGGGGAGACTCTTCGTATGGTTATCATCGTGAAGCTGCCATTCACCGTTCCCTCTGACCCGGTGTTCAAGGCACGTTGTGAGGCAATAGATGCCAATGGGGGAAGTGGTTTCTACCAACTTGCCCTACAGTCGGCAACCATGAAACTGAAACAGGGATTTGGACGGTTGTTGCGTTCAGCCTGCGATCGTGGTGTGGTCATCATTCTGGATAGCCGTGTGGTGAGCAAGAACTATGGTATGTACATGATTCGTTCATTGCCTGAGAGCTATCACCCCGAGAGTGAGACCTCAGGATTATCAGATAAGGTAGAGAATTTCCTCTATGGAGGATGATATATAAAAAAGCTGCTTCCCGGCAGGTGCCTGGAAACAGCTTTTCTGATTTGATGCTATCAACTACTCGATGATTGCAAGAATATCCTTCATGCTGAGAATCAGGTATTCGGTGCCATCGGCTTTTACAGAAGTGCCGGCATACTTGTCATGCATGACGCGATCCCCTTCCTTGACGTTCATCTTCACGTCCTCGGTTCCTTCGCCGACTGCCACGACCACTCCGATCTGGGTCTTTTCCTGTGCTGTCTGGGGAATGTAGAGACCGCTTGCGGTCTTCTCCTGCAGCTCTTCCATCTTTACCAATACTCTGTCTGCCAAAGGCTTAATGGTCATTGTATCTTCCTCCAACCAAAATATGAATGTGAAAGTGTAATAGAGAGGGATGCACCCTCGCTGGAGATAATATAGTCAAAAGAAGGAGAAGGGGCAAGCTGATTCTTCTTTAGTGTGCAGATCCTTCTCACTGTGCAAAAGAGGCTTGCCGCTCGTAGGAAGTATTACTATATTCAGTGCGAAGCAAAAAAAGAAGGAAACAGGTATGGAGAACAGGCAAAAAGACAGTAACTATCCTCTGGCCCTCAAAGACAATCCTGCAGATTGGGGAACCCAGCAGGTTTGGAGGCATTTCTATCGTCTTGCTTGCCTATTCGCTCGTTCCGAGGATTTGGACAGGAGTCTCAATTGTTTCATCGATGTGTTCCTGATCAGGGGAAATGAGATGCATAATCCAGACAAGGACTGGCTCGATTTCTTCAGGCGTCAGTTTGCCATCTACCTTTTTGGGAAAAAGAGAATCTCCTGTTCCCTCAGTGAAGGTGATATGATCCACGATTTCCTGAAGATGGAATATGAGCAGATCAAGAAGGAACTCAGCGAAAGTGAGATTCCTTTCAAAGGAGAATGCCTTGCCCCATGGTTTGCTTCACTCGAGCTTGATTTCCCTTGGTTGGTTACTGAATCTGAGCCAAAATGGTCAGTTGGGTAACGATGGATTGCCATCTTATTCTTGGTTCGAGTCAGAATGTCCCGGAAATCCTGGGATATTTTTTTTATGAGTCAAAATGACACTTTTTTCTGGAAACCTCTGTCAAATAAAACTTTCTTTCGTTTGTATTATCTTGAAAAGAATATGTAAGTATATAAAATAAAAGCAATTAAAAATAAATATTATAAGTTGGCACGCTAGTTGCATTTACCTTTCCAACGACCAAACAGGAAGGTACATAATGAAAAGAAACCAAACGATGTTGAATGCAGTTGAAAAATCCTACGCGTATGATGACGCAAACATTCTGAGCATGTACCTCAAGGAAATCAACAGGATTCCCTTGCTTACTCCTGAAGAGGAAGTAGAACTTGCAAAACGTGCGCAGAAGGGCGAAGAGTTTGCACGAAAGAAAATGATTGAATCAAATCTCCGCTTTGTCGTCAATGTGGCGAAGAAATACCAGAACCAGGGACTGCCATTGGTTGATCTGATCAATGAGGGAAATATTGGTCTGATGACTGCACTTGAGAAATTTGACGTTGAGAGGGGATACCATTTCATCAGTTATGCTGTGTGGTGGATCCGCCAGGCAATCATGAAGGCAATCAATGAAAAGAGTAGGGCAGTCCGTCTCCCACTCAACAGGACCAATGAGTTGTTGCAGATCCAGAAGGCCCAGAAGGCACTGATGAAGGACAATAACTCTGAGGATGTGAGTGCAGAAGAGATTGGGGCGCTTACTGGTTTCGATCCTGAGCATGTAGGTAACCTGCTTGCCATCAGCCGGGACATGGTTAGCCTCGATGCCCCCATCTTCAATGATGGAAGTGCCAGTAATATTGGTGATTTCATAGAGGATGAGACCCAGATGAGCCCCGAGGACAGTCTGCTCGAGCACTCCTTGGAAGAGGATGTTCGTTCACTGCTTTCCACCTTGAGTGACAAGGAGCGGGAAATTATAGAATTGCGCTATGGTCTTGAAGGAAAGAACCCCATGTCTCTCAAGGAGATCGGGGAACTGTACAACCTTACCAAGGAGAGAATTCGCCAGATCGAGAAGAAAGCAATCGAGAGATTGCGTAACCCCTCCCGTTCAAAGATGGTTGAGAGTTATATCGCATAACAGCACCAAAAGGGTGTATCTATATATATATTGGAAAAACCGGGCACAGGCTGTCCGGTTTTTCCCTCTCTAGCCCAATCAGACAATAGGCTTGGATACATGAGTTCGACAACAAAAAGAAACAGGAGATTGATTTACTCGGTCTCCTGTTTCTTGCTTTTCCTGTAAATACATTGCTAGAATTCTGGACGATTGGATTTCCCTGTATAGCCCATATTAAAGCTGATGGTAGCTGCACAACGCATAACCAACACAGCCATTGTCTCCGGCCTCATCTCTGGGTGCTGGGCCAATACCCAGGAAGTAGAGACAGCAGCAATGACCTGTCCACGATAATCGTGGATAGGGGCAGCAACACAGTTGATGGCAGGCTCCGCTTCCTGGTCGTCAAGTGACCATCCCCTTCTTCTGCATTCGCGAATGTCCTGGAGTAGACTCTCGATATTCGTATGGGTGTTCGGTCCACGGCGTGAGAAGGTTTCATGGGCGAGGAGGGCCCGAATTTCTTCGTCACTCAAACCCATCAACAAGGATTTTCCAAGTGATGTGCAGTATAGAGGCTTTCTCTGGCCAACTATCGCATACTTGCGAAGACTGTTGATTTGTTCCTTGCTATCCACATAGACCATCTTGTCCTCCTGTCGGATGGCAAGAAAGACCACATTACCTGTAGTTACGGAAAGTTCGTCCATGGCAGGGGAGCTCTCAGTCTTCAGTTCGAGGTTGTTGAGATAGTTGCTGCAAAGAGCAATGAAACCAGGACCAAGGCGATATCGGCCGGTTTCTTCTGATTTCCTCACATATTCTCGTTGAATGAGCACTCCGATGAGACGGTGTACCGTGCTTTTGGGGAGCTTGAGCATCTCAGAAATCTGAATCAGGTTGTAGCCGTTCTGTTCGTTTCCCAACAACTCCAAGATGTCAAAGGCTCGATCAAGTGATTGTACTTTCAATTCTGATGGCACCTCTCATCCTCCTTGTTCTTGCAATATATTCCATTTATTTCCCCTTGACAAGAGATACAGGTATCTTATAATGGAATCAGATTCCACCATGTGGGACAAAACTTGAAATATTGAGAAATATGTGTACATAATCATATATTAATTCTTCAATATGAAAAGAAGTTCCACGATATGGAACATAAACTTAGGAGGAAAGCATGAAAAAAACTGTGTGTTTGGTGCTTTGCATGTTGCTTGTGTTCTCTGCCGTCTTTGCGCAAGGACAACAAGAGGCAGCAGGGGAGAAGACGTTTAAGTTGAAATTGGGACACGCTTCTACAACGGAATCAACAAGGCATAAGGCCCTGCTGGTAATGGAAGAGTATGTTGAGAAAGAGTCTGATGGTCGCTTGCAGATAGAAATCTATCCAGCAGGAACCCTCGGAAACGAATCCGACATGATTGAGGCGATGAAACTCGGTACCCAGGAGATGTTCGTTGGTGGTGTTTTTGCTTCACAGACCCCAAAACTTGAGATTTTCCTGATGCCGTTCTTCTTCCCCACTCAGGCAGACCTGATGAAGGTTTCCCGCAGTGACTTCGGTGCTGAAATCATGGCAACGGCAGAAGAGTATGGGATCAAGATGTTGGCAGTTGGTGATGGTGGTTCCCGCCAGATTACCAATAACGCTCGTCCTATCAAGACCCCTGCTGACATGAAGGGCTTGAAGATCAGGACTCCACCGATTGAATCCATCATCAAGAGTATGGAAGCATTGGGAGCAAATCCTGTTTCCATTCCCTATGGCGATACCTACATGGCACTCAAGACTGGTGTTGCAGACGGCCAGGAAAACCCCTTGGCTAACATTGGCGATATGAAGTTCTTCGAAGTGCAGAAGTACATGACCATGATCGATTATCAATTCCATCCAGAGCCGATTGATGTAAACCTCGATGTATGGAACTCCCTCCCCAGTGATCTGCAGGAAGTTCTTCAGGCTGGTGCATGGATCTATACCGATGAGCAGAACAAGCTTCGCCGTGAGCTCAACGAATATTACTATGACATGATCGTTGATGGTGGTGTGACTGTCTATTCACCCACTGATGCGGAGATCCAGAAGTTCATCGATGCTTGTCAGCCGGTGTACTCCTATTTCGTGGATAAAGGCATTTTTACCCAGGCTGAACTGGATGAGATGCGCAGGATTGTCAACGAAACATAATGTTATGGGCCCGTCTTCTTCGGGGGACGGGCGATTTCTGTCTAAAGGATAAGTGTGGTTTTGTATGAAAAAACTCATTCTGGGAATCGATCGGTTCCTTTCAGTGGTAGGCATTGCCCTAACCGCAATTCTTGCAACAGGGGTAATCATCTCGGTGATACTCCGCTATGTGTTTTCCATTGCCTTCGTCCAGTCTGAGGAGTTGTTGACGATGGTCTTTGTGGCCACCACGTTTTTCGGGGCTGCCCTCGGTCTCAGGGAATCTGAGCATATTGCTGTTACCAATTTTGTCTCGGCAATGCCTGCAAAGCCTCGTAAGGTTTTTGCTGTCATTGGGCAGGCTGTGATCATCGTGGTCTCTATGGGAATGATCTACTACAGCTACCGGATGATCATGAAGGTGGGGAAGGTCCCTTCTCCTGCAACAGGGATACCTCGTGGGTACTACTACGCGATGATCCCCATTTCTTTTCTCTTCACCTCCTTCTATGGTGTGGTGAATATCCTAAAAGAGTTTATTGACATCCCGCAGCCCGTGAAAGGGTACAAGGATGATTATGAATTGGGCATGACTAATACTGAAGGAGGCGTATAATGGAACTTTCATTGATGTTTTTTGCCTTGATCGTCCTCCTCGTCATTGGTGTGCCGATCGCATATGCCATTGGAGCCTCTGGGATCATCTATATGCTCATGAGCAACCCGACGTTTCTCTTGACCTTCCCCCAGCGGGTTTGGTCGGGAACTGAAAGTTTCATCATTGTTGCAATGCCGCTGTTCATGCTTACCGGGGAGTTGATGAACCACAGTGGGTTGACCAGGAGACTGATTGATTTTTCCATGCTTCTGGTGCGTCCTGTTCGTGGAGGACTCGGGGAAGTGAACGTTGTCGCATCGATGATATTCGGTGGTATCTCTGGTTCCTCTGTTGCCGATACCTCAGCCCTTGGTTCCATTCTGATTCCTGATATGGTGAAAAAAGGGTATCCTAAGGGGTTTGCAGCTGGTATTACGGTGGCTTCCTCGACCATTGGGATGATCATACCCCCTTCGGTTCCTATGCTTATGTATGCCATGGTCAGTGGTGCATCGGTTGGAAAGCTTTTTCTCGCTGGGCTCATTCCTGGTGTTCTGGTTGGTGCAACGCAGTTGATCATGACCTTCGTGATCTCCAGACGCAGGGGCTACCATCCTGAGAAGGAGAAGATTGATTGGAGACAGGCCTTGAAGGTGACCAAAGATGGCTCGCTTGCCATTGTTATGCCTCTCTTGATCATCGTCAGTGTCTCCTTTGGTATTGCAACCGCCAGTGAATCAGCTGGACTTGCTGTTCTCTATGCAACCATCCTTGGGTTCTTTGTCTACAAGGAACTGAAGTGGTCTGAAGTGAAGAATGCATTGAAGAAGACCTTCATGATGTCCTCCTCGATCATGATTATCGGTGGATTTACCATGATCTTCACCTGGATCCTTGCTGTTGAGCAGGTTCCTGCAGCCATCGGTGCCTTCCTGATAGATTCAAATATCCCAGCCTGGATGGTGTTCCTGTTCCTGGATATCATCATTCTCCTGCTTGGTACTTTCCTTGATGTGACTCCCTGTATTCTCCTCATCAGTCCAATCCTGTTGCCAGTCATGCAACAGTTCGGGATGAATGAATTGCAGTTCGGGGCAATCATCATCGTGGGTCTGGCAATCGGTTTGGTGACCCCGCCGGTAGGGATGTGTTTGAATGTGGCGAGTAAAATTTGTAGAATGGATATAGTAAGCATATTCAAGTCTGCAGCCCCATTTATCATCTGTAATGTGATAGTATTGGTGGGTATAACCTTTGTTCCCGCTTTGAGTTTGTGGTTGCCATCCATCATCTAGATGGTGGTATTGATATAAGAAAAATTAATTGTAAGGAGTTACGATATGGATACAAGGTATTCGACTGGTAAAGAGGCATTCAAGCATATGACGACACAGGAGCTCAGGGATGAGTTCTTGGTAGACGGAATATTTCACGCTGATGAAGTGAGTGGAGTTTACTCACACATCGACAGGATTGTCACCATGGGTGCAATGCCGGTGAAAGGGGAGCTGGACCTGGAAAAGAACATCGATCCGATGAAGGATTTTGGTGTCGAGTACTTCCTGCAGCGCCGCGAGATTGGAATGATCAACATCGGTGGCGATGGTTACGTGGTGGCCGATGGTAAGCGCTATGATCTGGTGAGCCTGGATGGATTGTACCTTCCGATGGGAACTAAGAAGGTGAGCCTTGGAAGCAATGACGGGAAAAATCCTGCGAAGTTCTATATGAGCAGTACTCCTGCACACCATGCCTTTGAAGCAAAGCATATCGTCTTTGCCGATGCAAAGCATGTACCAGCTGGCAACAAGGCAGAGAGCAATGAACGGGTGATCAACCAGTATATTCACCCCGATGTATTGGATACCTGCCAGCTTTCCATGGGGCTGACTCAACTGAAAGAGGGCAGTGTGTGGAATACGATGCCGGTACATACGCATGAGAGAAGGATGGAAGTGTACTTCTACTTTGACATTGATGCAGAGCAGACACTGTTCCACTTCTTCGGGGAACCAAGTGAGACAAGGCATATCATAGTGCACAACGAACAGGCTGTTATCAGTCCGTCATGGTCGATCCACAGCGGAGTAGGTACAAGCAACTATACGTTCATCTGGTCAATGTGTGGTGAGAACAGAACCTACACTGACATGGACCATGTGGCAACGAAGGATTTGAGGTAAATTGTATGGGATATATTGAAAAACAGTTCTCCCTTGAGGGGAAGGTGGCCTGGGTGACCGGGGCCAGTTATGGCATTGGGTTTGCCATTGCAAGTGCCTATGCATCTGCTGGTGCGAAGATTGCGTTCAACGATATCAACCAGGAGCTGGTGGACAAGGGCCTTGCTGCCTACAAGGAAGCAGGCATCGATGCCAAGGGCTATGTGTGTGATGTCACCGATGAGAAAGCGGTAGCTGAGACAACGGAGAAGATAATCAAGGACCTAGGGGCTGTTGATATCCTGGTAAATAATGCCGGGATCATCCGCCGTGTTCCGATGCACGAGATGAGTGCAGAGGAGTGGCGCAAGGTAATCGACATCGACCTGAATGCCCCCTTCATCGTAAGCAAGGCTGTCCTGCCCGGGATGATGGAAAGAAAGAGCGGTAAGATCATAAATATCTGCTCAATGATGAGTGAGCTGGGCAGAGAGACGGTTGCCGCGTATGCTGCTGCAAAGGGTGGCCTGAAGATGTTGACGAGAAACATCTGCAGCGAGTACGGCAAGTACAACATCCAGTGCAACGGGATTGGACCTGGCTACATAGCAACCCCGCAGACAGCTCCTCTTAGGGAGCGGCAGGCCGATGGTAGCCGTCACCCGTTTGACTCATTCATCGTTGCAAAGACACCTGCAGAGCGTTGGGGGACAACCGAGGATCTCACCGGTCCTGCCTTGTTCCTTGCCTCCGGTGCAAGTGACTTCGTGAATGGCCATGTCCTGTATGTCGATGGTGGCATTCTTGCCTATATTGGCAAACAGCCCTAATTAGTTCTTTCTTTTTACTTTGCCCATATTCCCTTCGGGGGATGTGGGTGATTTTTTTTGGCTCAAGGCTGAGATGGCAAGTAATGATTGTTGCTGTTTGTTGCAAAGATGAGGAATTCGGTTAAAATTCAATTATGAATTGCGTGAACACGTAAAATTCAATTGAAAGCTGTTAGGAAGAAGCAAAATACGATTTGTCTTAGCTTTTGCTCAATACCTAATGCTAAGGCCAAATTGGAATAATGTTCCAAAAAGGATATTAACAAATATTTATCTAATAAGAAGTTGGAAGTACCCAAACTGCTTCTTTTACGCTCTGGATTCATTGACAGTCAGGAGCTAAGCAGGTAGGATTTGCACGTCTAGTAATAGTGAAAATTAAGAGGAGTCTTGTATGGCAACAAAGAACACAAAGTATGTCTATTTTTTTGGCTCCGGTAAGGCAGAAGGAACTGCCCAGATGAAGGATCTGCTCGGAGGAAAGGGTGCAAACCTTGCCGAGATGACCAGCATTGGGCTTCCTGTCCCACCGGGCTTTACAATCAGCACTGAGGCTTGCGCCTTTTATAGTGCCAATAAAGGTAACTATCCTGAAGGATTGAGAGAAGAAGTGCTGGAACACCTTGCCAGACTCGAGAAGACGATGGGTGCAAAGCTGGGAGACAATAATGATCCCTTGCTTGTCTCCGTAAGAAGTGGTGCTGCCCAGTCCATGCCAGGAATGATGGATACCATCCTCAACCTGGGACTTACCCCCGATTCCGTTCAGGGGTTGATCAAGAAAACAAACAACGAGAGATTCGCCTGGGACAGCTATCGCCGTTTCATGCAGATGTTCGGTGACGTTGTCATGGGTGTTCCCCATCATGAGTTCGAACGTGCATTGCAGGATGTGAAGGACACTCGTGGTGTTGAACTCGATACCGATCTTGACAGCAAGGATCTGCAGGAAGTGATTGCCCGCTACCAGAGACTGTACAAGCGCTTCACAGGTGAGGAGTTCCCTACCGATCCCCTCGACCAGTTGTTCAAGGCTATCAATGCAGTATTCAAGTCCTGGAACAATGAGCGTGCAAACAAGTATCGCCAGATGAACGATATTCGTGGTCTTCTGGGTACTGCGGTAAACATCCAGAGCATGGTATTCGGTAACATGGGGGAGACCAGTGGCACTGGTGTAGCCTTTACCCGTGACCCCTCAACTGGAGAGAACCAGTTCTATGGTGAGTACCTGATGAATGCTCAGGGTGAGGATGTTGTTGCAGGTATCCGTACCCCACAGTCGATCTCTACACTCAAGAAAGTCAATGAAAAGGTCTATGACCAGTTGGTTGATATCAGGGGCATCCTGGAAAAACATTATAAGGATATGCAGGATCTTGAGTTCACCATTCAGGAAGGAAAGCTGTACATGTTGCAGACCAGAAATGGTAAGAGAACCATTTTCAGCTGGTTGCGCACCCAGGTCGAGATGGTTGAGGAAGGCTTGATCGACAAGGAGACAGCAGTAAGTCGTGTTCCCTCTGGTGAGTTCGGCAAGTTGTTTGCCCCGATTCTCGATGGCAAGTACATCAGGGACAACTCCCTGGAAGTTATCACTCGTGGGCTGAATGCCAGCCCCGGTGGTGCATGTGGCCAGATCTACTTCACTGCTGAGAAAGCAGAAGAGATGGCTGCAGAAGGGAAGGATGTCATTCTCGTGAGAACCGAGACCAGTCCTGAAGATATCGGCGGTATGGCTGTTGCCAAGGGCGTGGTCACCTGTCGTGGTGGTATGACAAGCCATGCAGCAGTAGTGGCCCGTGGTATGGGTTGTCCTTGTGTCAGTGGCGCTGGAGAGATTAAGATCAATGAGCCCAAGCGTTTCCTGGAAGTAAACGGTACCAAGCTCAGTGAGGGAGATTTCATCTCCATCGATGGTTTTACCGGTGAAGTGTATGGTGCAAAGATTCCTGTCCGTGCTTCTGAGATTGTCCAGGTGCTCAATGGTACCATGAAGGAGAGTGAGTCAATCCTGTACAAGGATTACAAGGCCTTCATGGGATTCGTCCAGGACCTGAAGTCATTGGGTGTCTACACCAACGCCGATACACCGCATGATGCACAGATGGCTGTTGCTTTCGGTGCCGAGGGCATCGGTCTCTGCCGAACAGAACACATGTTCTTTGGTGGTGACAGGATCATGTCGATCAGAAAGATGATTCTTGCCAACAATATTGTGGAAAGGGAGAAAGCTCTCGCTGAATTGCTTCCCATGCAGAGGAGTGACTTTGAGGAGATCTTCCTTGCACTTGATGGCCGACCGGCTACCATCCGCTTGCTTGATCCACCGTTGCATGAGTTCCTTCCCAATGACCATACCAGCAGGCATGAACTTGCCTTGCAGATGGGTATCACGGTAGAGGAAGTAGCACAGAAGTCTTCTGCCTTGCATGAGTTCAACCCGATGCTTGGTTTCCGTGGTTGTCGTCTTGCGATCATCTATCCTGAGATTCTGAGAATGCAGGTAAGGGCGATCATCGAGGCTGCGATCAACGTGAAGCGCAAGGGTATGGAAGTACTGCCTGAGATCATGATCCCGTTGGTAGGCAACTACAAGGAGTTTGTGTTCACCAAGAAACATGCCCTTGAGGTGATCGAGCAGATTTTCAGTGAACAGTCTCTCAAGGTGCACTACAAGATCGGTACCATGATCGAGGTTCCTCGTGCTGCCATCACCGCAGACGAGATTGCCAAGGAAGCAGAGTTCTTCAGCTTCGGTACCAATGATCTGACCCAGCTTACCTGTGGATTCAGTCGTGATGATGCGGCTTCTTTCCTCGGTGCTTATGTAAATGATGCTGACAAGCAGTTCTATGAGTATGACCCGTTTGCCACCCTTGATGTGAATGGCGTGGGCAAGCTCGTGGAGATGGCCGTAAAGCTTGGCCGTTCTGCAAATCCTGCTATCAAGTTGGGTATCTGTGGTGAGCATGGTGGAGACCCAAAGACCATTGCCTTCTGTAACAAGGTTGGCCTTGATTATGTCTCTTGTTCTCCGTTCCGTGTTCCCATTGCCCGTCTTGCTGCAGCGCAGGCTGTGATTGAGGCAAAGAAGAAGGCTTAAATTTCTTGTTTGGAAGATTATGTCCCGGGCTCAAAGCCCGGGATATTTCTTGTGGATAGGGTACGTGTTTAAGACAAGAAAAAGCGGTCCCCTAAGGAACCGCTTCTTGAGCCAAAAAAGGGAATTGAACCCTTGACCTGCTCATTACGAGTGAGCTGCTCTACCGCTGAGCTATTTTGGCAATGAACTACTGAAAACAGATGCATTCTACCCGAAACAGGAAAGAAGGTAAAGACGGATTGCGGATAAAATACCTGTTCATCTTTACCTTGACCTTGAGCGCTAATGTCGAGTAGGCTTGCGGGTGAAGAGGGATACGGTGAATAGAGAGAGACGGTTCAGACATGCTGTCGCCCAGGAGGTGGTTGTCTTGCTGAATACAGAAAAACAAGCAGTACGTACCAAAGTTGGGGTAGGGTGGCAGCCGGATGTCGCCCAATTTTTGTTGGACATGTTTCCCGGTGCCCTGGAGTACGGTTTTGAGCTCAAGGATATTGCACCGTTGGTCAGTGAGAAAGTAATCAACTTCACAGCGGAGGACTATGCATTGCTTGATGATGATTATGACTTGGAGGATCTATGATCGTCCTTGGTATCGAGACATCATGTGATGAGTGCAGTGCTTCCCTGGTGGAGGATGGGCATACCATCCTCAGTAATATCATTGCAACCCAGATTGAACTCCATAAACCCTATGAGGGCGTTGTCCCTGAACTAGCCAGCCGGCTCCACACTGAATGGATTGGCCAGGTTGTGCAATCGGCCCTTGATAAGGCCCATCTCACCATCAATGACATTGATGCAGTAGCTGTTACCAGCCGTCCTGGACTCTTGGGGTCCCTGCTTGTCGGGGTAAGCTTTGCCAAGGGCTTTGCCTCTTCCCTGAACCTTCCCTTTATCACCATTGATCATATCAGGGCGCACCTGTATGCATCCCAGATCGAACATCCCCTGGACTACCCATATCTTGGGGTACTGGTCTCAGGGGGACATACGGTGATCTGTCGCGTTGATGACTACGATACCATTGAGGTCCTGGGGACAACAATAGACGATGCAATCGGGGAAGCCTTCGACAAGGTCGCCAAGCATTACGGGTTTGGGTATCCTGGAGGGATTGCCATTGACCGTTTGGCAAAGACTGGCAATCCTGTTGCTTTTCTGTTTCCCGGCCCAAAGCTCAATGTCATGGACCATCCATATGATATCTCCTACAGTGGTCTGAAGACAGCCGTGATCAACCAACTCGACAGCTTCTGGGATGGAGAGAGCGAGAAGAGCCCTGAGAATATTGCAGCATCCTTCCAGCGAGCTGCTGTGAATATGCTTATGAAACGGGTACGTCAGGCATTGAAGGAAACAGGGCTTAGTCGATTGAGTGCCGGGGGTGGGGTTGCTGCGAACAGTTATCTGAGAAGTGAATTGCTCTCCCTGCAGGAGGGTGGCTATGAGGTCTCCTTCCCCTCTCTGAAGCTCTGCACCGACAATGGTGCCATGATAGCGGCCCTTGCCTACCGGTATCTCCAAGATGGGATAAGAAGTGATTTTTCCGAGGCACCAAGTGCCCGGGTTACAGCATTTAAGAAACAATACGCCAAGTGAGAGGTTCTATGGACACTAACTATGATCTGGACAGTGTAATCAGAAAAGTTCCCGATTTTCCGAAGCAGGGAGTTCTGTACTATGACATTACTGGGATTCTTGCAGTGCCGGAGGCTTTCCGTTACTGTATCGATCGCCTGGAGGAACTCTGTAAGGGACGGAAGATTGACGCCATTGCAGCCGTTGAAGCTCGCGGATTCGTCTTCGCAGCCCCCTTGGCCGAACGGCTCTCCCTTCCCCTGATTCTTGTCAGGAAACCCGGGAAGTTGCCGAACAAGACCATCAAGAAACGGTTTGATCTCGAATATGGTTCTGATATGGTATGTGTCCAGGAAGTGGATATCGAAAAAGGATCCCATGTACTGTTCGTTGATGACCTTATTGCAACCGGGGGTACCCTGCAGGCTGCTGCTACCATATTCAAGGAACATGGGGCTCATGTCGAAGGGTTCCTGGGAGTGATTGGGTTGCCGTTCCTGAACTATGAAAAAGTCCTGGAAGGGCATCCTGTGGACGTTTTGCAGGAGTATCACGGAGAGTAGGAAGAAATTCCTGCATGTACTTGACAAAGTATACACATTTCCGTATCCTACGACAGGATTTTGACATTGGGATGTAGTGTAATGGTAACACTGCAGATTCTGGTTCTGCCTTTGGGGGTTCGAATCCCTCCATCCCAGGCACCGGTTCCTTCGTCTAATGGTTAGGACAGGAGATTCTCAGTCTCTAAATAGGGGTTCGATTCCCCTAGGAACTATAGTTTATATGGAAGGGGCAGCCTTGCAGGTTGCTCTTTTTTTTCGGATACTATTCAAGAGGAACCACAATCATGATTACAGCTGCAAACATCGGTCTCGCCTACGGGACTCAAGTACTCTTCAAGGAAGTCAATATAAAGTTCACCCCAGGAAACTGTTATGGGGTAATCGGAGCAAATGGGGCAGGCAAGTCCACGTTCCTGAAAATTCTCAGTGGTGAGATCGAGGCTGATAGCGGGGAGGTCATCATCTCCTCCGGCCAGCGTATGGCCGTTCTCAGGCAGGACCACTTTGCCTTCAATGAGTATTCTGTGCTTGAAACCGTCATCATGGGGTATGAGCAGTTGTACTCGATCATGAAAGAACGCGATGCCATCTACTCGAAGGAAGATTTCACCGAGGAAGATGGACTGAGGGCTGCTGAGCTCGAAGGTGACTTTGCTGACCTTGGTGGATGGGAAGCCGAAGCCCAGGCAGCACAGATGCTTGACGGGCTTGGCATCAACACAGAGATGCAGCAGAAGATGATGAATGAGGTTGAGGACAATATCAAGGTTCGTGTCCTGCTTGCACAGGCACTGTTCGGCAACCCGGACATTCTCTTGCTTGACGAGCCCACCAACCACCTTGACCTTGAATCCATCCACTGGCTTGAAGAGTTTCTCTCCAACTTTGACAACACCGTCATTGTCGTAAGCCACGACCGTCACTTCCTGAACACTGTATGTACCCATATTGCAGACATTGACTTCGGCAAGATCCAGCTATATGTCGGTAACTA
>Ga0265294_10001349_pt1 | contig 33128 bp, 27 predicted proteins | sample MunlanPumphouse3_FD_192504 | JGI IMG/M metagenome (GOLD analysis project Ga0265294, IMG submission 192504) | Groundwater microbial communities from a municipal landfill in Southern Ontario, Canada - Pumphouse #3 | ecosystem: Environmental > Aquatic > Deep subsurface > Groundwater | place...
AAGAAAATAAAAAAGGATCTACAATAGCACAATTGCTACAGCCTATACCTGTAATATATACTACGCCTTTTACATCAGCCAAAACTACCGGCGCAGCGGTCTCATTTACATTATAAGCACTCTCTATTAGCAATTCATCCTGCGCAAACGCACAAATGGCTGAAAATATAATTATTAGAGAAGTAAAAAATAATTTTTTCATGAAAAATATTATAACAAAATATACCGTTATTCAATAAAACTATTTTATGCTAAAAACAATAAAGCATAATCCTCGACAAACAGGCCTTTATTCTATATACCCCAGATCTTCAAGCCTTTGCTTTATCTGAGCTTCTTCATCAGCAGAATAAACAGATTCTTCAGTTTCTATTTGACTCGAAGCCGAATATTCTATAACCCTGTTATAAAAATCAGATTTTTTTTCAAAAATCGCGGTTAAAACTTTACCGTCACAATCTTCCGGCACAGCTTCACCCATAACATGCAATACTGTAGGCATCATATCAATAAGATCTGCGTTCTTAATTTTCGTATTTTTTATACCTTCGCCATGCGCGAAAAAGACCCCGTAATAATGATGAAACCCATATCCCTTAGCACTTTTTGAGAAAATTTTTTGCGTTTGTTTAAACTGCCCTTTAATCATTACATCCATATCCGTCGGCAGAAAAAATATATCAGGCGCAGCCACAGCATCCGTCACGCCCATAGAATATACTTCTTCTTTTTTCCAAACTTTTTCAAAAACCTTTTTATTTGTCAAAGGATGTACCAATTTTTTCATATCTCGTATAAGCTTATTACGTAATTCTTCATACTCAGCCTCATCAACCACACCCGTCTTATCACGGCCCTTAAGGTTGATCCGAACACCATACACCGTCCCGGACTGTAAATATGCTTTGCTCTTCAAAAAATCTGTAACAATCTGATATCTAAAATTACTAAGCTTTTTATTATCTTTATCTTTGCTTTTAATAAAAGCTTTCAATAAAGTCATACTTTCTTCACCGACAATATCAAGAGTTTTACGCAATAAACCTCTGTCATACAACCATTCATTGATATTGAAAGAATAAGGCAAACCTGTAAATCCATGATCTGACCATAAAAACTTTATTACATCTTCGCCCACGACATCAAACAATTCGCCTATCGCTTCATCAACTTTTTCATATATCTTTTTAACTTTAGCCTGATCATGCCAAAACGAATGTCCGGCATGATCGGTAGCCATAAAAACCATCATAAAAAAATCCCATTCTTTTTTTGTTAAAAGCCACCGCGCTAATTTAACATTAGATTCTATCTCTTCGCACATATGCTCAAAAGCTTTCTGTGTCCGTTCTTTAATAGCCTTAGCCATCTCTTTTTTGGTCAATTTGCGTCTTTCGGGCTTTTTCTCCTTTATCTCTTCTTTATTCGCTGCGTCTGCGCCATGCTCATCGCCGATTTTCTTCTTATCAATTCCTTTTATATACCCCTTTTTTTTCAGCTCATTATATAACTTTTTCGGATACGTGCAGTTTTTCCCGCCAGGCGCCATAACCCGTGAGATCATTAACCCATTTATATCTTCGGGCGGATAAGTCAAAGGCACATCCACAACTATACTTTTCTTGCCTCGTTCAGTTAATAATTTCCATAGATATTTAGATTTCACAAAAGTCCTGTTCGTACTCTTAAGATTTCTAGGGTCATCTTCCATTTGTGAAAAATCAAAAACACCATGTTTGGAGGGGTCTTTACCTGTGACAGAGCTTGTCCACGCGCAAGGTGTAATAGGCGGCATAACACTCTTAAGCGGAGCATAAGCACCTGTATCGATTATCTTAGCCAAATTAGGTAATTTGCCTTTTTCAATTAACGGCAGGATTATATCTAAGGTCGCTCCGTCAAGCCCTATAACCATAACTTTTTTTGACATATAATAAAACTCCTTTCAGAAAAATAAATTATTCTTTAATTACAGATTTATAATGATTTAAAATAACATTCTTCTTTTTAGCCAATTCACAAAAATAATCTACCGCACCACACTCATCGCCAAGCTCAAGCTTTGCTTTACCCGGGCAACTTCCGCAAATATGCCATAGCTTACAATCGCCGCATCTACCAGCTGAAGAAAACTTTTTATTTTTTACATAATCTCTTAAATATTTTACGCCGTCAAGCACATTACCATTCAAAATATCATAGTCCACGTCACGAACACAAGAACATATATTTAGCCGGCCAATAGGATTAATATGCCATTGCCATGATCCCACTGCGCAACGATAAAAACTTCCTGAAACACGGTCCATCCCATCATATGCCCGCGTCTTATCATCGACATCTACGGACGATGCCAACTCACAATCATCCTCAGAAAAATCATACTTCAATACATCATCGACCGGCAAGCGATATTTACAAGGCTCATTGTCACCATTTAATCTTGCAAATATCGATGTGCTGGGAGAAAATTTCAATCCCAACTTTTCCAAATAATCTGATATATCTTCTACCTCATGCTGATTATTTTTTGAGATAAGTGTCTTAACTTTTATCGGTAAACCGGCTTTTATTACACTATTTATTCCGTTAATCGCACGGTCAAACGACCCTTTAACCTGTGATATTTTTTCATAAGTTTCTCTGGTCACACCATTAAGAGTCATCTCAATAGAAAATGGAGGTTTTTTAGATAATTTGCATAAAATATCATCAGTCAACGCGGTAAGACTTGTCATAACCGAAACTATAAACCCTTTATCTTTAGCATAATCATATAATTCAATAAAATCTTTTCGTATCATCGGGTCACCGCCCGTAAAAGTAAACCACATACATCCTGCCGCATAGATTTTATCCATAATCAACTTTATTTCTTCCGTTGAAAGTTCGTTTTTAGCATACTCTTTGTTATTATAACAGTCCGAATAACAATGAAGACAGTGTATCGGACATTGATATGTAATTTCCATCTGCATTACTATAGGCTTATCCGAAAACTTTTGATGTACATCCGCGGACCAATTTTTATATTCTCTAGAATGTATTGCCATAATATTTATTCTTTATTCTTTTTCTTAGCCTTATTTTTCTTATACCGCTCATATCGTTCTTGCGCAAGTTCTTTAAAATACGATGGACAGCCAAATATATTCCCCGTATTAAGATATCCTCTCCCCGGACACCATGAGCACCAATCTCTTACTTCACATTCATAACATTGCCAATCCTTCGGCGCCTTAAGTTGATCGGCGAACTCCACGCACTTACGCCAAGCGCCCATGACTCCGAACTGTAAAACATTAAAACTTGGATCAGGCACTGTCATGCATACTTTCATTTCCCCATAAGGATTTATAAATATTCCTGAACTGCCCGCCATACAATTGAACAATCTTTCACGCTCCCAAAAGCCAGGCCGTTCCTGACGCTTTTTATTCATTTCTTTTATTCTTTTAATCTTCTTTTCTGATAAAGGCTTATCATCAAACGCAAGCGCATCTTTGACTTTCCTCTTAATATCCAGAAATTCTGCAGGACCTATCCTGAATTTATTCGGTCCATTATCTAAATCCAGTTTTGGGATAACAAGCGGCGAATAACTAAATGAAACATCAAGTGCTTTTGCGAATTCACATATTTTTGTTATTTCGTTAATATTAACATTCGTTACGCAGGTCTTAAGTTGAGGTATTACGCCCCGTGCCTTAAGCACTTTTAGAGCATTAACTACTTTATCAAAACTCCCGGAGACCTGTGAGATGCTGTCGAAACTTTCTTTGCTCGCGCCTAAAAAAGATATTTCAAAACGCGCGATACCCATCTTTATCAATCTATCGGCAACTTCTTCTGTTATAAGCGATCCGTTAGTCATAAGGATAACTTTAAATCCTTTTTTTCTGGCATACAAGCATATTTCCGTTATATCCGGACGCAAAAGAACCTCGCCGCCTGTAAACGCAACAGATAAAGTACCCAGAACAGCTAACTCATCTAAAACGCCAAACCATTGTTTTGTAGAAAGTTCTTCTTTATCTATTTCTCCGGCAGGATTATAGCAATACAGACATTTATGATTACATTTATATGTAAGCTCAAGCATGGCACGCAGCGGAATCTTCCTGCCTCGTGTTTTTTCATAAACGCCACGCATAAAATCACTTAACTTACTTTTTTTTATAGCCATAATGTATCGATTAATTTGTTATAGATTTTTAATCTTTTCATGCCGTTCCTTACGGGTAAGTGCTAACTCGCAATAATACTCAACCGGTTTTTCCTCTGAGCCTGTTTCTAAAAACGCCCGGGCAGGGCAATAATTACAAAACTCCTTAAGTTCACATTCTAAACATTTGAAATTTTGTTCATGCTTTTGCTCCAATATCTCAGCCACTCTGCCGTAAAAAACATCAGCAAATTTATATTCCTTGAGATCATAAGAAAACTTATCGCTTAGATGGCAAAATCTCAAATATCCCGACGGCGTAATATAGGCCTGCCTAAACCACGAATTACAATGGTATTTATATACACTATCACGCATTAAATTTTTATGCTCTGCAAACTCTTTTTGCCGCTGTGCAAGCATATCAGGGTCGCTATTTTCTATATCAGCGATATCCTCTGCATTTAATCTATATTTACACACTCCCGTATCACCATCCAATCTAGGGATAAAAAACGAATCAAATTTGAATTTACCTGGGCCAAGTAACGAGCAAATATATTCTTTTATATCCAATATCTCATCTTTATTTTCCGTCATACCAATAGTTTTCAAAACTAAAGGGATATTGTTATTGATACAATTTTCTATATTCTCTTTAACTTGGACAAATGAGCCGGGCACACCCGATATTTTGTCAAATTTATCACATTTTAAAGAATTTAAAGTTATCTCGACCAAAACAGGCAGATTCTTTTTTAACCCGGCAATAACTTCATCATCAAATAAATATCCGCTAGAAAACAACGTAACAAGAAAACCCTTAGCCTTAACATAGCTGTATAAATCCCAAAAATCATCACGAACAAAGGGATCACCACCTGTAATAGTAAGATAAATTGTCCCTGCCGAAAACAATTCGTCAAATATCTTTTTCCATTGCTCTGTAGTTAATTCTCTCTGATGGATATTCTTAGAATAACAATGTATACAATCAAAAGGGCATCTATAAGTGAGCTCTACCTGCGCGCTTACTGGAAAAACACCGGATTTTTTTTTATCCAATTCTTTCGCGAACTCTTTATATTTACGCTGAATTATCATATAAATTTAAAAACCCGGTCAGACAGCAAGACATAGTATAAAAGCTATACAATAGCTTTTATACTTTTCATGTCAGCAATGAACTCTTGGAAATCCGCAGACAGTTCTTCCTCATTCACGCCTTCATATCTACCAATTAACATATTAATAATTTCCGATACCGTATTTTTACCATCTATCTTATCCCACATAAATGCCGCTGTCTCGTTTAGTGTATACATCTTATTTATTTCTGAATTTGTTTTATATATCGGCATAAGTATCAGTTCATCGTCTATTTCCCGTGTTACAATGTCTTTATTCTTTGAATAGATCTTATTCTTGTCAACCATATCTTCTCCTTATTTTAAATATCCACACATTTGTTATCTCTCAAAAAATTAACAATATTCTTATCATTCACAAATCCGAGATCATAACATGGAACTGTTTTTGCTATCTTTTCACAAACAGAAAAAATATAATTAACATCTTTTTTATTCCAAAAAACCGGAAAGCTATTTTTAAAAATCTTAGTTATCGCTTCTATTTTACCTGTTTTATTCAGGACATTGGACTTTGAATGCGAGATGAAAAATATCCCGCATAATTCAGAACCATCCCCCTGCCCTTTTAAACATTTATTTGTAAGTGTGCCTGTCCATGGAAGATTATAAAAAATTACCTTATCATTTTCTACGTTCAGCACCGCCCGGTCATCATTATATACTCTAGCACCGCATATATCGATAAACAACTCAGCTATAGTGCTCTTCCCTGCCCCGGATTGGCCCATAAAAATATATGTTTTGCCATCTTTAGTGACAGTGGCACAATGCGCAATAAACCCCATACGTTTACGCACAACATATTCCACTAAAAAAGCCTGAAAAAAATTAGCCTTAAGCTCTGCCATAACAGACCTTCCTAAATCCAAAGGCGTTTTTTTCTTCTTTATCTTATTGCCGTTTTTTTTAACCGTACCAGTTTTTTTCTCCGCTCTTTTTTCCCGTTTACTCACCATGCCATCAGGCATACTATCACGTAGTTGCTTTGCCAATTCTTTTTCTTTTTCTGTTTTTTCATGATTAATATAGATGGTCCCATTTGTAAGATCCTCATCTATAACACCTACCCGTTCCGTCCTGCCCGGCAAAGTCCTATCGACATATTCCAAAAGAAACTTCCCGTCCCATTTACATAAAAACCAACTATTATCAACAGAGAATAAAATTTCTTTATTCCGGAATTGGGGAACATTACCATATTCAATATTAAAACAAAGATCCGGAGATTCGCACTCGCATAGATGTTCAGAAAATTCTTTTGATTCGGAAGCATCATAATCCAAAAATTGTGAATCACAATTAAACACTATTTTCTTATCAGCCACAGATATGCAAAAATCAAACATTATTACCTTTCATTTTTCGGAAAAACCAGATCCATATCATTAACATTATGAAGCACTTTATACAACGAAAACAGATCCATATAAGTATCCGGTATAGCTTTCTTTATATCAAGCCCCAATTTTTCAGATAACTTTTTTATCTTTGTCTGCTCCGCCTCTATTTCGACATAACTGCCGATATACGGCAATATATCAATCGCAATGACAGCATCCTCATAGGAATATAACATACGTTTTTTTTCTTTTCGGAAACGTTCGGTATACCCTAAAGTCCTAATCATATCAGCCAATATTTTTGTATCGTCTACTTTAACCTGCAGTTCCTGCCTAACTTTAAAAGTCTTGTCGCTGCCGCCAGAATTATACTTAATAGTAAACTCTCCGCCTTTATCCAAAGAGCGCACCCTTACAGTTCCGTTAAATAAACCCTGCACAGCCGGGGAATAATAAACGTCAGCCTCAAACCGCTGTTCAACAAACTTCGCCCCAAGTTCTTGAAGCTTTATCTTAAAAGCAGCAACATCTTTTATTTTAAATTTAGTCTCAATCTCTTTTGGCATACTCGTCCTATAGCAAAATTATTTTAAACGCCCCGATTTCTTAGCTTTCAATATTTTATATTCCACAGAATCGACCAAAGCCTGCCAACACGCTTCGATTATGTTCTCAGAGACCCCTATAGTCACCCAACTTTCATCTTTATCCTGGGACTCAATAAAGACCCGTACCTTAGCTTCTGTTCCGCTTTTGGCATCCAGCACACGAACCTTAAAATCCGTAAGATGCATCTCACTCAATACCGGATAAAACTTAACAAGCGCTTTCCTAAGCGCATTATCCAACGCATTGACCGGCCCGTCTCCTAATGCAGCTGTGTGTTCAAAGTTACCATCAACCTTAAGTTTAATAGTCGCCTCAGAGATAAGATTATCTTTATCATCTTTTTCTATAATAACCCTAAAACCCTGAAGTTCAAAAAAACTTTTATATTTTTTAAATGTCTTATGTAACAATAACTTAAACGAGCCTTCAGCTGCTTCAAATTGATAACCTTTCTGTTCTTTAAGCTGCAACGCTTTATGCAAAGCTATTGTTTTAGGCGATTTCTTGTCCAGATCATAATCCAATTCTTTTGCTTTATCTACCAGCGTAGACTTTCCCGACTGTTCAGAAACTAGAAAACGCCTCTTATTTCCAACCAAAACAGGGTCTATATGCTCATACGCCAAAGGATTCTTTATGACCGCGTCAATATGCACACCTGCTTTATGAGCAAACGCGCTTCTACCTATGAAAGGTGAATTATCTTTTTGGATCATATTGCTTATCTCACTTACAAAATACGACAGTTTTGTTAAATCTCCTATCTTCTTGGAAGGTATAAGCGCTATACCCATCTTAAATTGTAAGATACCCATTATAGGCACAAGGTCAGCGTTTCCGCATCTTTCGCCTATACCGTTTATCGTGCCTTGTATATGTGTACAGCCACGTCCCACACACGAGATAGAATTGGACACTGCCAAACCCAAATCATTATGACAATGCATGCCAAACTCCTTTATGCCAAGTTCCGCCACAGCATCAGTCAGAATAGAATCAACCTCGTTAGTGGTTGTTCCACCATTTGTATCACAAAAAACCACAAGTTGAGCACCGGCATCCAAAGCGGCACGCACCGCAGCTAAAGCATATTGTTTATTATTTTTATAACCGTCAAAAAAATGTTCAGCATCATAAAAAACTTTACGGCCGCGCTTAGCCAAATATTTAATACTTTCGCTTATTATCCGTACATTTTCATCTAATTTTATGCGCAGGACTTCCTTAACATGCAAATCCCAACTTTTGCCGAATATCGTTATATACTCCGTTTCAGCTTTAAGCAAACTATTAAGATTTTCATCTTTACCCGGCATACTTGACGAATGCATTGTAGAACCGAATGCCACTAACTGAGAATTTTTTAATTTATTTTTTTTAAAATATTCAAATAATTCTATATCTTTAAGATTACCGTACGGCCAGCCGCCCTCAATAAAATGTATCCCGAAATCATCAAGTCGCTCAACAATCATCACCTTATCGCGCAATGAATAAGAGACCCCTTCGGCCTGTGAGCCGTCACGCAATGTCGTATCATAAAGATATACTTTATCTTTCACTTTTTATTACTCCCCTTTTTAGATTCTAATTCGAACCCGGCATGCAGCACCTTCAATGCTTTTTTACCTTCAGATTTTTTCAATACACATGAGATACTTATCTCGGATGTCGAAATCATCTCAATATTTATTTTATTCTTAGCCAGCAAAGAAAAACATCTTGCAGCAACTCCAGAATGGGACTTCATGCCCACCCCTACTACTGATATTTTAGCTATATCTTCATCAACAATAACTTCCCCGCTACCTATCTTCTTAGCCAGCTCCATTGATTTTTTTACCGCATTACGCAATGAACTTTTCAAAACAGTAAAAGATATATCCGTAGTCTTTAATCTACTGACATTCTGCACTATCATATCAATATTTATATTTTCATTAGCCAATTCGTTGAAAACTTTAGCCGCAATCCCGGGCGTATCAGACACATTACAAAGTGTCACTTTAGCTTCATCTTCGGTCAAAGCTACCCCAGACACTAAAGGGTCTTCAATATTAGCATTTTTATTCATAATTATAGTCCCCTCCTTTTTTTCGAAACTGGAACGCACATGCAACGGAAGATTATATTTCTTAGCGACCTCCACCGCACGCGTTTGTATAACCTGTGCACCGTTGGCCGCAAGTTCAAGCATTTCATCAAACGCTATGCATTCAATTTTCCGCGCATCCGTTATAATCCTGGGATCCGCTGTATATATTCCATCAACATCCGTATATATTTCACAAACATCTGCTTTAAGCGCAACCGCCAACGCTACAGCACTTAAATCCGAGCCGCCGCGCCCTAAAGTAGTAATCTCCATCTCATCTGTTATGCCTTGATATCCCGCGACAATAACAATCTTATTTTTATTCAATTCTTTCTTTATACGCTTTGTTTCAATCCTTAGTATTTTAGCTTTGGTATGATATTTGTCAGTCAGAATCCCTACCTGCAAACCTGTAAGAGATATCGCGTCGTAATCTTTTCTATGTAGCGCCATAGCAAGCAAAGACGAAGATATCTGCTCACCTGTCGAAACTAGCATATCCATCTCACGTTCCGATGGATATGCATTGATTTGCTCTGCCAACTCTATCAACTCATCCGTAGTATCACCCATAGCAGATACTACTACAACAACGTTATTGCCTTCTTTTGCGCATGCGGCTACCCTATCGGCAACATTCTTAAGCTTATCAACATTCCCCACAGAACTGCCGCCGTATTTTTGAACAATAAGTTTCTTTTTTGCCATTATTATCCCTCTTCGATTTTTATTTACTAAGAAAAAAACTCATCAACTCTTCACCATTATCAAAATACAATTCCGAATTAACTCCTGCCCTTTCGCAAAACCTACCGGAATCGGCAGAAAGTGCATCTTTCTGTGAAACAACAAAAGGCACCGGCTCATCCGTATGTGTCCGTAAATCAACCGGCGTCGGATGGTCAGGCACAACCATTATCTTATGTTCAACGCCCGCCAATCTTTCCATAACAGGCCCTATAATAAGCTTGTCTATACGTTCAAGACAGATAATTTTCATGCGCAAGTCCTGATTATGTCCTGCTTCATCTGTCGCCTCTACATGTATAAAAGTAAAATCATTCTCTTTCAGAGAATTAAGCGCGGCCTCTGCTTTACCTCTATAGTTAGTATCATAATATCCCGTCGCGCCCTTAACATCTAATACATCAAGCCCTATAATCTTACCCAATCCGTTTATAAGATCTACCGCCGAAACCACAGATCCGTTAATGCCATATTTATTTTTAAACAACGGCATCCTGGGTTTATGCCCGGCACCCCAAAACCAGACCATATTAGCCGGACTTTCACCTAAATCTACACGCACCTTATTAACCTCATGAGTACTTAACAATTCGCGTGACTTCATCATTAAAGTTTCTAATATCTTGGTTTTATCGCCTTTAGGTAAATATTTATTAATCAGCCCGCCCATAATATCATGCGGCGCAAAGCATTTAAGTTTATCCAGTTTAAACTTTCCTGCATTACGTATGACCAATAAATGCCTATAACTTTTACCCGTATAAAAACGTATATCATCCGTACCCAGCTTATCGTCGAGATACTTAATCAGAATATCGGCTTCTTTAGTCGTTATATGTCCGGCACTATAATCCAATAATTTATCCTGCGCTTCAGTGACTAAATTACATCTTATCGCTAAATCATCGTCTCCCAGTTCAATGCCAAGGTTCGCCGCTTCCATGGGCGCACGTCCACTGTAATATTGCTTAGGATTGTATCCTAAAAGTGATAAATTAGCCACATCACTTGACGCCGGATAGCCACGCGGAACTGTGCGGACACGCCCGACAACTCCGCTACGCATAAGTTTATCCAAATTAGGCATATCAGCCACTTCAAACGGGGTCTTACCGTTAAGCTGCTCCAAAGGGTAGTCTGCTGCCCCGTCCGGAACAATAACCACATATTTCATATTAACTCTTCCAGATTGATATATAATTCCTTTTATAAATTGATATAAGTTTATAATAAAGGCTTTCCGCTTGCAAGAATTTTTTAAAATGGTAATATAGCGCTATGTTACCTGAAAACACCTTAATTTTACTATATCAAGACGAACGTCATAAATATCTGATACCTATTGGCAACGATAAATTCCATACCGACAAGGGTTTCATAAATTTTTCCGACCTTAAAACAAAAAATTTCGGTGATACAGTAACAACAAATAAAGATGAGATTTTTTACATATTGCAACCGTCATTATATGACAAGGTAATGAAAGTCCACCGTAAAACACAAATAATCTATCCGAAAGATATAGGGATAATAATCATGTACTCCAACATCTTCCCCGGCGCAACAGTCATAGAATCCGGCGTGGGAAGCGGCGCATTAACAACTGCCTTGGCTAATTTTGTCGGCCCGACAGGTAAAGTTATAAGTTACGAAAGAAATGAAGATTTTGCCAAAAATACAGAGAAAAATTTATTAAAAAATGGGCTTAACGAACCCGTAACCATAAAGCTTAGAGAAATGACCGAAGAGCTAACCTTTGATGAAGAAAACGTAGATTTCGTAATGATAGATATAGGCAGCCCATGGGATTTGATAAAACCTGCGTACAAAGCTTTAAAACCCGGATGCAGAATGTCATCCATCTGCCCTACTTTTGAACAGTTAACCAAAACCGTATTCAAGATGCAAGAAATCGGATTTACAAATATTGAAAGCATGGAAATACAACTACGAAAGATACTTGTACGCGAAGGCAAAACACGTCCTGAACAAAGAATGCCTTGCCATACAGGCTGGCTAATCTTCGGCAACAAAATAAACAAAACAATATAATCTTTATGCTGATATCTTTTGTTCATACTGGCACTTACGCTCAACCTTTGTTGTTATTGCTTTTTATATAAAGACTGATATTATATATGTAATGAAAGTTATAATGAGAACCGTGTTACCTAAAGAAAAAAACGATTATAACAGGCTAAAAGACACTTTTTTTGTTAACTCCGGCGAACAGCAAAAAACAAAACCGCAAACAAAAAAACGAAAAAAGTTTATCCCCGCAGTTATATTATTTTTCATTTTAATTTTTGTCGTATCAAAATATCAGCTTGTATTACTGCCGAGAAAAGCCTTTAAATTATACCGCAGCAACATATCTCTAACAGCAAAAGAAAACCTATCAACAATAAACACAATAAATTTATCAAAAGACAAAAACGCGAATAAAATCCCGTTTTATCTTCCTTTAAGACAAGATAAAGAAATAGGTGCCGTTTTTAATTTTTCCCATCCTGTCAATCTCGCGTCTAACAAACTTTTCCTGTGCATAAAAAATATCGATAAAGCTCCTCTCAACATAGCTCTTATAGTAAAAGACCAAAACTTTTTCTCTAATTCCTTAAAGCCTATTAAAATAGGCATACCTGCAAATTCAAAAGAACAATATCAGGAAATACCGATATCTCTAGACAAAACAGACCTTGGCAGAACAAACCCATACAGAATAACACAGCTAAAACTTTTATTTTCATATGATAAAAACACCATCATACCAAGTAAATTCAAAAAAAATACAGAAGAACCCGTTATAGTAATTAAAGATTTAATTCTTGTAAAGGAGGAATGGAAATGAAAATAATTTCCGTAGTAAACCAAAAAGGAGGATGCGGCAAAACTATAACTTCAATCAACCTGGCAGCCGCTCTTAGTAGAAAGAAATCTAACGTTCTATTGATCGACCTTGATCCGCAAGGCCATGCCACAAGTGCTTTAGGTAACAAATCAGGTGTTTCTATAACGGCTTTGCTTGAAAAAACAATAAACGATCAGCCCTTACCGGAAAAGGACATTACAGTCAAACTAAACGAAAATCTACATATAATACCCTCATCTATTGGGCTTGCCGCTACAGAACATTTACTTAACAACAATAAAAATAAATTACAGGCATTGTCTATCCTTATAAATAAAATTAATAAAATACATAATTTTGACAATATAATTATCGACTGTCCGCCTAATTTAGGGCTTTTAACAATTAACGCGTTAGTCGTAAGCACATACGCGCTAAGCCCATTACAGTTATGTAATTTCTCACTAAACGGCGTTGAGATGCTTAAAAATATTTTGATAATGGTAAGAGAGTTTAAAGGCAGCGCCCCGACACCTCTTTATATATTCAATCAAATTGATCTGCGTTCGCGTTTCTCAAGAGAATTTGCTATGCGGACAGGCCGAATATTAGGAAGCTCGTTGTTAAAAACTTCCATAAGAAAAAATATTCATTTACGTGAAGCCGCTTCATATGGTAAAGATATCTTCACACACAAGCCGGCATCAAACGGCGCGCAAGATTTCCAGGCACTTGCCGATGAAATATCCAAGTTAACCATGGGCAAGACATGGACACAATTTTCAATTAAGGCAAAGCATAACGATGAAGTCTATCTTGTCGGTGATTTTAATAACTGGCAAAAAAACGAACAATATAAATTAATGAAATTAGGCGAAGATATCTGGACAATAACATTACCTTTATCTAAAGGTGTATACAGATACAAATTCCTAAGCGGCAATGAATGGTTCACTGATCCGCACAACAAAGTCATAGAAAACGATTCTTACGGCGGAAAAAATTCACTACTGACAGTACAATAACTAGTCATTAGTGAAAACCATTAAAAGAGAGTAGTTAAACGGAACGGAAAATGTCAAATCCGGTCCAAATATTAAATATTTGTTATTAAGATTCTTCGATTGATTGGCTTAGCTTCTCAATAAAGCTAAGCCAAAACATAACAAGTAAAGCTAACTATAGGATATTAATTATCAGCTTTTTATGGGTCATACTTGCATACTCCCAGTAGTACATGTACTTTTTATACCGGCTATCTGTTTTCTTATTGCCTTCTCGCCACGCAAAATAAACTCATCGGCCTTATTAAATTCCATCCAGCCAAGCCCGCTAAGATCAGGATGAATAATTATATCTGCCATACGTAATTCATGATTGATAAACTCCTGCTGCATTGTTTCTATGCTGCCAAAAATAAAATCAAAAATAGATAATTTTCTTCTGCGTTTATACTCTTTAGACATTTCTTCTCGTGATGGCGTTATATTAACCGCTATAATTCTGTTTATACCGGCCTCAATAAGCGGATATATCGGTAAAGGGCTTAGTATCCCACCATCAAAAAACATTTGTCCATCAATTTTTATAGGCTCAAAAATAGCTGGCATAGCACAACTTGCGGCTACGGCCTTATATACAAGCCCGCTATCAAAAATCCGTATCTCCCGTTTTAAAAAATTAAAAGCAACTACTCTAAGCGGATACTTTAATTCATAAAATGTAAGTTCGCCAAAAATATTCTTAAGAAGCTTCTCTAATCGATGCGCTTTTAATATCCCTTTAAAAGGAATAGCCAATTGCCATAACGGATATTTACTTATAACAGCACCGAACTCAATAGCACATTCTCTGATTTTTTCCAAAGGATATCCAGCCGCCCAAAGTGCGGCAATTAACGCGCCCATGCTTGTCCCTGATATAAGATCAACAGCTACACCCTGAGCATCAAGCTCTTTTATTACGCCTATATGAGAATACCCGTACGCAGCGCCGCTGCCCAACGCTACACCTATAGATAAATTACTTATTTCACGGCATAATGCGTCTATTGCCCGCCAATAATTTGAATTTTTTTCTGCCGGCAGCATTATCCTTACCGGAAAAGGGATGTTTTTACGCCGCTCGGTAACCCTTATATTAGCTTTACCACAGTCAGAAACTATCATTTTGACCTTGTCCACTCTGGACCTAAGCGTTACCTTGACTTTATTCATGATACGTATATTGTCATATACAGTTTTCTTATCCAACGGTAGAAAAAAATGTATATAATGCATAAACTTCCCTAAAGAAGAAGCATACTTTTCACATACCTCAGGCTCAACTGTGGTTACTATATAATGATAGCTTTCAGATAATGAGTTAAATAGCGCCGCAAAATTTCTTTCACTGTCTATCCGTACTCTTAACAAATCAACTTCCTCGGATTTTAGCCAATTTCTCCATTCCTCATCTAAAAAATCCGAAAGTGCCAACACTCTGACACCCTGTATATTTTTATTATTTTCGCCACAGCTATCCGTAAAAAATTCGACATATATAACTTTCCGCCCGGTATTTTTTTTAAGTTTAGCTGACAAATCAAAAGCATAACTACCGCTATCAGAAAAGTCACAGATACCGACTCTAGTACTTTGAAATATCTCTTTAGGATGACTGCGTTTTTTTACACGACTTGAAAGTATCTTAGTGAAAGCAAGTAATATTTCGGGGTATTTCCTTATAAAATCCTTAAACAGCGCCTTTTCAACCCGCAATATCAGCGAATCTTCAATTGTCTTTATCGTCACTGAATGCACATCATCCGTAAGAACAGAGATTATACCAAACGCCACACCGCGCTTAATACATTCGATTTGCTTCTCCTGCCCGTCAATATTAGTAACAGCAACTGCGCGTCCTTTCAGTATAAGATAAAAATAATCAGGCTTATCGCCTTCAGAATAAACCGTTTCACCTGTAGAATAATCTTTAACCTCACTTATGGCGGCAAAAAACATCAACTGTCTTCTTTTAAAAGAACAGAACGGGACAACTGTTTTAAGTCTATTAGCGATTTCCTTTACAAGCATATTTTATTATCCGCACAAATTGAAGAATAAATCTTACCTGACTCACGTATAGTGCGTTTCATATCATTATAATTCACTTTTATAAGCCCAAATCTTTTAGAAAACCCTTTATCCCACTCAAAATTATCCAGTAAAGACCAATACATATAGCCTCTTACATCCGCCCCCTCAGAAACTGCCATTGCCAAGGCACGCATATGTTCTAACAACGTCTCGATATAATATTGCTGGTCCTCTTCCGCAGTACCGTTCTCGGTTATCATTATCGGAAGATTATAGCGTTTAATCTCGGAAATTATTTCATACAAGCCATGCGGATAAACATACCACCCCATAGCATTCTTGCGTACCATATGATGCTTGCCCCCCTCGCACTCAGCTCCTAAAAAACCTTTAAACGTTATAAACTGCTGCCTGTAATAATTAATCGCTACATAATCCAAACAATTATCTTCTATTATTTTATCTAAAAAATAATAATTAAATAATTTATCTCTCAAACCTGCCGAAACAGCATTAAGCCATTTAACACCCCTTTCGCACGGTTTAAATATCACCATATGTTTAGCAACTGAAACCATCGAGTTTTTATGTATCTTTCTATAAATATTTTTTATCTCATTATAAATAATTTTATAAGCTGCCAACACATTATCCAGAGCTTTATTGGCACTTTTCAAAGATTTAATACCAGGCGGCCATATTCCTTCAATAAAACCATTATAAAGAAAAACCATTGGCTCATTAAAGACTATCCACCACGTAACATCGGCATTAAGCTCACGCACCATAAGCAACGCATATTCGACAAACTTATCAATATTTTTTTTATTAAGCCACCCACCGGAACGAGAAAACCAGACTGGATTAGTAAAATGATGTAAAGTCACAATCGGCTCAAGCCCGCGTTTACGAAGCTCTTTAATCACACATTTGTAATGTTTTATTTCACCGAAATTTATTTTTTCACGTTCAGGGCATATTCGTGCCCATTCAATAGATATACGAAGAGAATTAAGATTCAATTTTTTGGCAAGATCAAAATCATGACGAAAGGTCTCATAATGGTTGCACGCCCACCCGCACTCATCTAATATATTTTCTTTTTCCCATTGTGCCCAATCAGTATTGAAATTCCCACCTTCATATTGATATGCCGATGTCGCCGCACCCCACAAAAAATTTTTTGTAAAATTCACTTCCATAAAGCTGGCCAAATACCTCTAGTCAACGAAAAATATATTAATGATCAAGCAGGCTATGTCACTCTAATAACAATAACCCGGAATTTACAATTAAACTGCGGCAATGCGCGCTCAAACAAACCGATACTTAGACAGCAAATTTATCATGAAATTCTTTCTCAGCCTGAGCCCAACTGGCTTCATGCGCACCATCAGGACAGCCCCACTCTTCCCAAATATAGTAAGCTCTTTCGCTTATATATTTCTGCACATTCTCCGGAGTAAGTGAGATCTTCCTTGTTTTCTTAGCCGCAGAAGCCGCACAACCCGACAAACATTTTTTATCAGAAGATGTCTTAGTCTTACAAGAATTTGCTTTTCCTGCAGTCTTTGGTTTAGCCTTATCAGCTACTTTAGATTTTGCCTTTTTTACTGTTTTCTTCACCGCCATAATCCCCTCCCCTTTAAAACAATAATATTACCTTTGAGATATATTTAAATTAATATTAAAATGCTCGTTACTATCTTTCTTAACAAACATAACCGCCACCTGCTGATACGACCGCTCAAACCCTGACTCCGAAGACGTAACTGTATATACAGGCATCATAATAACATCTCCGCCCGAAAAATCAAAACGGCATATCAATCCGGCATGCAAATCCTCTAAATGAACGTTGTCAATATCTTTTAAAAACATGGGCTTTTCCAAAACAGTCCGTGAATCAGCCTTACAATAAAAAACATCTTTCAAAGACAGAAATGACAAATTAAATTCTACACCAAAGTTTTCGCGCTCAAAAACATCTATTTTTTTAAAAACATAATCTAAAGTTACACCTTTATTCTTGCATATCGTTATCTTTTTATCAAAAGAATCTTTAAGCGCATATTCGATCTCAGTCTTACCTTTACCTTTGTTAACTGAAAAATCATAAATATAATTACTTAAAGGGTATACTCCATCCTGTCTATTATACATCTGAACATCCAAGTCTTTTTTTAAAAAATTATCAACAGCACAAACACGTTCATGATTATCATAAATAAGATATTTATCCAAACCTTTCTCTTTCTGAATAACTATATCATGGATGGAAGCATGCTCGTCATGTGAGCTCACATCATCTTTTATCTTATCATGGTAAGATTCCCGCTGCCTTGTTATAGTATTGACCAGATTCATCTCCGGATGACGGAGACTAAGCTCAAGTATAGTTCCTCCCCTGGCGGATGTGCACACCCGCATAGCATTATTTTTAACAATAACTTCATCTAACCCATCTAAATCTATATCCTTAATATCAACCGATTCAGTTTTTTTATACTTTTCATCGAACAAATTCTCAGCTTTTATAAGATTTTCATAAACAGCACTGCGTATATGCGATAAATAAAACCCTCCAAAGACTCCATGCCAATACCCACAATTAGTTTGAGCTTTATAGCAAAAATCCAAAATATTCTTATCTCTAACCGGATCGCATTTTTCAGCTAATTCTTTACTCAAATCTAACATACGCTTATGCATATAATTAAGACGTTTATATTTACGATAAAAATTTCTAAACACCCCGCCTTTAACCAAATTTTCAGCCTGATACCCCATGCCATGCGACATTAAAAAGTTCTTAGTATCAATATATTGTTTAAAAACTCCCGGCTCAAGCACCCATTCTGTCATCTCTTGATAAGATGAAGATTGAAAATATATTATCCCTTCCGATTTAAACTTGTCTTTAGCATCTTTGGGCAATATAGTTTCAATATCAGAACAATCGGATAAACGTTTTAGAAAATCTTCAAGCCATTTTTTCTCATAGACCCATTCGTACGTATTAGGCCATAACCCGAATTTTTCGCCGTCATCAAATAACGTTACCAAAATATCTTGATCAGGCCGTTTAAAACTCTTTAGAATTTCTATAGATTCATATGCTTTAGCAAAAGGTATTTTATACCGCAACGTTTTGCTTATAGGAAAGATCTTAACAGCACTGCCTGCATCTTCGGTAAGATAATAATTAAAAAATTCATCTTCGCTATACCCCGCAAACCTAAAATGAGCATCATCCAAAAACGTATATTCAAGATTATTACGGTTAATTACACCTGCCAAGTATTGCTCCCATACACGCTCAGCTATCCATATCCCTTTAGGCACACTATCAAACTGTGTTTTAATGAAATCGTTCATCTTAGATATCTGCGCGTTCTTATCCTTATCCGAAATTAGCGGCAATATCGGCTCATAATATCCACCGCTTATAATTTCAACCTGCCCTCTCTCGACCAACTTCTTAACTATCTCCACATATTCAGGCTCGTTGTCCATTATCCAATCACATAAAGGCCCGGAATTATGCAGACAAAATTTTATTTTAGGAAATTTTTCGATTATTTTTAGAAAAGGATAGTACGTCCTGTCATAAGCATATTTAAACACATGGTCAAAATTGCCGACAGGCTGATGGTTGTGGACACCAAAAATAAAATATACTTTACCCATTTTTTTACCTTCCCAACGCAACCATTCTACTATTTTTTTTTGCTATAACAACATTTATTTAGCCATTAGGCATTACCAAAAATTGTTTCCCTGTCATTTTATTGAATCTTATTTATAATAATCTACTCAGATGAAACAAAAATAAAAATAGCTATCAACCATTGGCAATAGACTAATAATAAAAAGCATATAAGGCGTAGCTATTTCTATTTAGATTGATACATCATTGTGGTAAGTTCTGGGAAAATATTATCCTTGCTTTCTATATCTTCAAGCAATTCAATATTAACAAAATCTTTCTCAAGAAAATCAGCTAACGAATGAAATCTTTCTAGGTGTGTTATAAGCCTTTTCTTGGCATATTCAGTAAAAGTCCCCGTCTTCATAATAAACGGCCAATCACTTGATTGAGCCAACAATAACTCTCTGGACATCTGGTTAAGAATGCGCGTCTTCATCCCACCGTATACGCCATATCTTTCATAAAAAGATTCCATCTTACTTTGCGCATTGTGTAAATGTTTATAGATCCAATCGTTATCACCATTAAGCCAAAATTCATAATACCCTTTATATCCCCAACTTGACGGTGACGGAGAAATAACCTGGTTCCTCGGATACTCATTTAAATATCTTGATGGTGTAGTTAATTTATATACATTTTGATCATAACATGATTTACGTATAAGATAATTCAGCCACTGCACACCTTCAAACCACCAATGCCCGTAAAGTTCAGCATCATAAGGGGCTATTACAATAGGCTTTCTATCCATATATCCCGCTATATGCTCTATCTGCTTAGTACGATTAAACATAAAATTACCCGCATGGTCGGCAGCTTTACGTGTCGCCGCGACTTGATCGTACGGTTCCTTATGCGTACCCGTACCTGTAATCTTATAATATTTTATACCTGTAAATATACGAGTCCCGCACGAAGATATGTAAGGTTTAATATAATCATACTCAAGATCAAACCCGACATCCCTATAATATTCACGATAGTTGTAATCACCTGGATAGCCTTCAACCGACGACCATACGCTCTTAGAAGATTCCATATCACGCCCAAAAACAGCTACATGCTCGCGTGTATAATATCCGGAATATATACCATACTTAGGCCTCGGCCGTGAAAAAGAAACACCGTGTGTTTCCAAAAGAAAATATCTGATACCTTCTTCTTTTAAATATTTGGCTACTCCGTCATAATATCCACATTCAGGAAGCCATATGCCAACCGGATTCCGGCCAAAAAATTTCCGATACGACTCCGCACCTACATGTATTTGTGCCCTAGCCGCTTTAGGATTTATAGGGCCAAGTAATGGGAGAAAGCCATGTGTCGCACCGCAAGTAATAATCTCCAAGACCCCCAAATCCTGAAATTTCTTAAACTGCGCGATAAGATTTCTGTTATATATACTATTAAATTTATGTCTAAAAGTCGTAAACCTATCATAATACATCTTTGCCACAGCATTAAATCGTGCATCAAATCTTGTACGATCAAGCTCTTTTTCACATAATTCAACCATATTTTTAAGATATCTGTCATATCTGTCCTGCAATAATCTATCGGCAAGCATATTAGACAACGATGGGGATATATTCATAGTAAAACAGAAGTCAACATTGTCAGAAACCAGCCCCTCAAGCATCTCTAAAATCGGCATATACGTTTCTGCCATAGCCTCAAAAAACCATCGTTCTTCAAGAAAATCATCATACTCAGGATGCCGCACAAACGGCAAATGCGCATGCAAAACCAAAGATAAATAACCTTTTTCAGACATAACTTTCTCTATTTCTTTTTATATCTCTTAACGGCCGGAACTTCACGGCGTTTATGTTTACCATTTTTAGATGTCGCCTCTATCTCATATTTATATTTGCCTTCAGGCAAAGCATAGCGGACAGAAAAAGTACCGTCCGGCCTAAGCTGTATTTTCTTACCGCTTAAAGTAACATGCGCATCAGCATGCGTACGGCCGTAAACTATAACTTCGGTCCATGTCTCAAGAAAAAAATCATCTTTTTCTTTTTGAGAAGGTATAACCCCTCCGCTTGTAACCCATGAAGAAATATGTGACGACAACTGATTTTTGTAATCCTGTTCTATTTTTTTACGCATCTGGGCAGAGCTCAAACCAATATTATAAGCGCCACCCATAAAAAGACGCATATATACATCATCAGGTATAACCCATTCTTCGTCAGTGACAGACGACACTCCGAAACACGGCGTCTTGATAAGATTGGATCTTAATACAAGAAAAAACTTGCCCGCGTAATTCTTAAAACCTATATCAATTATCCAATCACGCTCAGGTCTATTTACATTTATATACCAACTGCCCGCATCAAAATTTATGTCAATATCGTAAAAACTATTTGAATGGAACGGGTCATTGGCTTTAACTCCGGTAACATCATAAACGCGCAATACCCAATGCAATCCATTGTTGTCGTCATCCTTCAACTTCGAAACAACGCTATTAATCTTTTCATGTGAAATATCCCAATATGAAAACAGCCACCACGGATCGCGCGAAAGAAGCGCCAGCTTATCACTATTATATTTGTGCGGCAAAGTATACGTAGCCGTCTGGCAGAATTTTTCGTTCTGCGGCGTCGGCATTGCAACATCAAATTTAGCCGCTTCAGGGGAAGGCATATTATTAAATGAACCCTGTGGGATATTAGAGCTTGATTCAACTCGGCTGTTTTTTTTAGTTTTCTTAAGCCAACTTAAAAATTTAGTTAAAAGTTTAGATAAAAAAGATTTTTTTGACTGATTACCCGAATATACTTTTTTCCCGAAAAGTTTTTTAAACATTCTGGTCTTCTCCTAATTATATAAAATGGACATAATTTTAGCACCTTTACTACACGGTGTCAATCATAAGAAATAACCTTAATAAAAGTACCCTAAACCAAAGCCAACGAAACCACAAAAAACCTTTATAAAACTTATAAAAATCAAAAATCAAAAAAAATCTCCGTCAAAAAAACTTATTCAATAACTTAATTTATTATTACTAAATAAATATTTAAAAACAGATAATGCGGCTTTCGCACCCTCGCCACAAGCAACTATTATCTGTTTTTCCGGGACATCAGTAACATCCCCGGCAGCAAAAATTCCGGCAATATCGGTGCCATTATGTTTGTCTACAACAATCTCGTTAAACTCATTCTTTTTTACTATATCCAAAAAACCGCTATTAGGTACAAGCCCTATCTCAACAAAAAGTCCTTTTACCTTTATATCAACACTTTCATTGTTATGTCTGATCTTTATCCCCTCGAGATACTCGCTTCCATAGACTTCATCTATGGCCGCATCGTGATAAATGCGGACATTATCAAATCCATATACTTTATCGATCAAAACTTTATCCCCGGTAAATTCCGATCCGCTATTCACCACATAGACCTTACTTGCCAATCTTCTCAATTCAATAATACCCTCAAGCGCAGAGTTTCCTCCGCCTACGACACATACTTCTTTATTTTTGAACAACGGTCCGTCACAAGTAACACAATAGGTAATACCTTTATTCTTAAACTTATTCTCTCCTTTAACCCCAAGCTCTCTTGACCTCTTACCCGTAGCAACAACGACAGTCTTAGCCTTATATTCATCTTTCTCCGTCTTGACAACAAACAATTCGTCCTCTCTGACAATCTTTTCTGCTCGTTCAAACTCACGCAAATAAGCACCACTAAGTTTCATATGCTCTCTGAATTTTAAACTAAGATCGGCTCCTGTAACAAAAGAAAAACCTGTATAATTTTCTATACTTCCGCTTATTAACGTTTGGCCGCCGACATCAACAGACACTACAAGAACCTTCAGCCCTTTACGGACTAAGTACACAGCAGCTGTTATGCCCGCAGGTCCCGCTCCCAAAATAACAGAATCATAAACCATCAAACTCTCCATAAATAAATCCAACAGCCTTAAAATTAGTTTTTATAAAACAACTTCCACGGATGCTGCTTTAAATCAAGCGAAAGTTCATCAAGACTAACTGTAGCAGATTCTACATTATCCAATATTCTGGCTATGGCCCCCTGACTATCATCAACCGTTTCATTAATATTTCCGGCAAGCACCTTTATTTCATCGGAAAGTTCAGCCATTTTAATAATCAGTTGATTGACATTTTTAGCTATACTCTCAGCCTGCCCCAGCATAACATCCATATCAAGTATCCTTTTCCCTTGCAAAGTCTCGCCGGGCTGGAGAAATTTATCTCCTTTAGCTGACGCTATCTGAACATACTTTTCACCCATAAGGCCCAACGTTTTAATCGTAATAATCGGATTAGAAGTTACTTTCACATTCCTGTCTATCCATAACTCAAGTATCATCTTAGTCTCGTCATTCTCATAACGCACGTCTATATCATTAACCTTGCCAACTTCAAACCCATTGAGCATAACCGGTGATTTTTTTTCTATCCCGGCAACTTCTTCAAACACGACATAGAGCGGATAACCTTTACGTTTAAGGTCAAGCTTCCCTGTCCGATACGTCATATACACCAAAGTAAAAACTGCTAAAATGAAAAACAACCCAACCTTAACCTCATTATTAACTTTTTTCATTACATCCTCCCAAAAAATTAAAAAACTTTCTTAAAAAAATCCATCTGCGTCCCCGGGCTGGCAGTATTAATAGGCCCTTGAGAATCCCCTGAAATAAACTGCCTAACATATTCATTAGAAGAATTACGAATCTCTTCCGGCGTCCCAACCTCTATTAACTTGCCGTCATATAACATTGCTACCCTATCGGCTATTTTGAATACACTCTGCATGTTATGTGTAATAACAATAGACGTTATTTTTAGCTTATCGCTAAGATCTTTAATCAACGCATCTGTCGCCGCGCCAACCACCGGATCAAGCCCTGACGTCGGTTCATCATAAAAAATAATTTCAGGGTCAAGCGCTATCGCACGTGCAAGCGCGACTCTTTTTCTCATACCGCCGGACAACTCAGCAGGAAAATAATTCTCAAAGCCCCCCATCCCGACAAGCGAAAGCTTCATCCTGGCAATTATATTCATAATATCCTGCGACATATTCGTATGTTCTTTTAACGGTAAAAGAATATTCTCTTCAACGGTAAGTGAATCCAGTAACGCCGAATATTGAAAACACATACCAAAAGATTTACGTAACTCATCTAACTCGTTCTGGCTCATCCCGATAATATTTTTACCTTTAATATATATGTCGCCGCTATCCGGCTGGATACTCCCATTCATTAACCTTAACAAAGTGCTTTTTCCCGACCCTGAACATCCCATAACAACAAAAATCTCGCCCCGATAAATATCAAGCGAAATATCATCTGTTATAAGGCGTCCATCAAAAGTCTTAACAACATTTTTTAAAGAAATCATTACTTGGTTTTTTTCATTCATAAAAATCAATAATTAGAAAAATAAAAAATCGCCGTTAAAACACAATCAGCCAAGATTATTAATATAAAACTTTCAACAACGCTCTTAGTTGTCGCATTGCCTACACCTTTGGCCCCGCCTTTAGTATTCAACCCTTCATAACAAGCGACAAGCGCTATTATTACCCCAAAAGCAAACGCCTTAATTATCCCTGTATAAATATCTTTCAACTCAAGATACTTAAAAGATGTCTGAAGATACAAATCATGGCTTATCCCTAAACTCCCAACACCCACAACATATCCGCCAAGTATCCCGAAAAAATCGCCTAGCACGGTTAAACACGGCAGCATAAATAATAAAGCTAAAAATCTAGGCACAGCAAGGAACCTTACCGGATTAATCGCCATAACCTCAAGCGCTTCTATCTGTTCACTAACCTTCATTGTCCCAAGCTCGGCGGCAATTGCTGACCCTGATTTTCCCGCAACAACCAAAGCTGTCAATACAGGGCTCAACTCTCTGCACAGAGATACCGACACAAGTGATGCAACATACAAGATAGACCCCATCTTCTGCAATAAATATGCCATCTGCATGGCCAATACCATACCGGTAAAGACCGTTACCGCAAACACAATAACAACTGATTTAACACCGACAAAAAGCATCTGTGAAGATATATCTTCACGATGCGCTGTTTTAGATTTAAAAGGCCCTACCACGACCCAATAGAAAACACCAAAAAAAAGGTTAACGATCCCTTTTAACATTTGCGTCATTTCTATTATCTTTTTACCTATGATATAAAGCATATCCATCCTTTAACAGCATTTTATCATTTTAGAGATTTTTCTCTATAAAAATTATATAAATACCGCTAAAAACAATCAGCAGCACACAAATTATAGTTTCTGAAATATAGATTTTTATTACTTACCGGAAGAGGCATCCAACTCTCTAAGGACTGTAGGTATAGCACCATTATCATTAATTGTTTTAATATCAATAATACGAAAGCTAAATCCCTCAAAAGCATTAACGTCAAACAAAACATTAGATCCATCCATCTCTATACTTCCCCCTTTAACCTCAAGCTCAAGATTAACAGGATTAAAATCAATGCCGCCGGGTGTGGTTGCCATATTAGGGCTTGATAAATCATCAGCATTATCCCCGGCGGCTGATGCCGATGATGAAGCTCGGTCTTCAAAAACACTATTCCCGTAATCAATGACTAAAAAGAATAATGCACCTTGCAGTAAACTAGGAACATCATGCCTGCGAAGCGATTTGTTTTTAACATCAAAAATATATCCTTTAGTATAAATATTAAGTTTATCAACGTTATTTAAAACCACACTTAAACCACGTCCTTTACCCGGGCTATCCGATCTCTGCAAAAATTTACCGTCATCTTTTATTTTTATCTCCGGTAATCCATCATCATCCAATTCAAAACCTTTACTTTTATCCATAACAACAGCGTAAAACCTAGCAGTCTCATAATCTATTTTCGCCATTAAAACACCTTCACCTCCAGCGTGCATATCGACATTCTCACCTAAAAGTCCAATAGCATTCACAACCCTACTCTGAGTTTTGCCGTTAACTTCAGGCAATACATATCTCTCCACAGCGTCAACTATCGCCGTCCAATCACCAACCGAAATAATATATCCATCTTCTCTTAAACTGAATATCTCCTTTAGAAAAGAATCCTCCCCCGCATTGTTCCATATATCCCAAACTCTTAGCACATCAAAATTAAATAGATCTTCATCCGATAACGACGAAGAGGCTCCCGGCAGATTTTGGCTACCCCCGAAAATACCGCTTTGCACATTTCCTCTGGAACCGTTAACCGCGCCGAACTCATACTCATCAGCCTCACCGTCCTGCTCATTCAAAAGTTTCTTTATCAGCTCTTGATTCCTATCCTGGCCAGATTCTACTAACCTATGCGCCGTTCTCCAATTCAGCCCCTCCTTACGTAATTTTATTTCCCTCTGTTCATGCTCTAAGATATTCTCATTATCCAGCTCCATCTTAAACCCTACTATAGTCCACTCGCCAATCCCATCCTGAAAATTAATTGCCTTAACACCATCTTCAGGGTCTACCGCACTGCGTAACAACGCATCCACTATTCTTCTGGCTTCGGCATGTGTCTCTATGAAAAGATCATTGATTTTTATTACTCTGTTACCATATTCATCCGTATACTCTGTTACTATAGGATCTTCCAAAGATTTATCGGGTATCTTCTCATCCAATATCTGGAGATATTCAACTACAAATTCTATTATTTCACTATCACTCAACCCATCGACTATGTTGGGTATTTTTTCACTCTGCCTTAAGACATTTAATATACGCCTCAGATTATTCATACGCCGGCCGTCAACTTCCGATACCTGCGCGCCGAACTCTTTTCCTTTATCAACAAAAGTATTTTGTTCGTCATTAAACTCCGATAGTGCCTCCGCTAGCTTCTCCTTTAAGACACCAAGCTGCTCCCTGCTGAAAATATAAAATACATGCCTGGAATGAGAATACATATCATAATTAGGATTGCTTTTATCCGGATCGTTCCAAAGTTCATAGACCTCTTTTGCTTTTTTCTCCTCTCCGCTTAAAGGAAACTCTTCAATATCTTTAATAACATCCCTTAATAGCTTTTCCGTATGCGCGTCTCCATAAATATCTCTCAATACCTCAATAAAAGAATCCAGCGGTAAAAAATCAGAACCTGTATCACGATAAAAATAATAACACCCCCTCAAAAATATCTCCGAAAAAGTCTGAGGTATAGTCCAGTCAAAATCTATCAATACAGCCTCGTCTGTCCCTTCACGTTCAACAAAATTATACCTATGTATATCTGTCGGCGCTTCATGATTAAGCGCTACATATGTATTAATTATTGCCCGCGCAGCCATCCCTGCATGTTTAACCCTGACCCCATAAGGCGCGCCATCATCATCTTCTATATCCCCTAAACTTCTACCCGGAACATATTCCATAAAATAAGCATCCAACCCGCCTGCGGTTCTGAATTTCCCGCCTACCCTCGGCAATCCGTTTCTCCCCTGATTTTTCAATAAAATTTCCATCTCACTATCTATAGCCGGACGTATGCCCATCTTTTTCGCTTTAACAGTTACCACTATTTCATGTTTTGCTCCGTCAACTGACGTAAAAGATAAAGAAAAAACATATTTATTATTACCTTCGCCTATATACCCCACTTCCGCCTCACCGGTAAACAGTTCCTTCGATATTTCGGCATCACCCGTACATCTTTTTATAATGTCTACTATCTCGTCGTCAGAACTATCTTCAAATAAATTGGCCACACTTAAGGCTATATCTTTAGCCACAACACCACGCCTGCCATTTAGATCAGAATCTAAAAATATATCAACATGCCAATCCAGCTTATCCTGTTGAGCAGCTTCATATAAATCAGTTTGGTTTATCTCAATATCACCCCGGCTGAAATATAGAATTATTTTCTTGTTATCTGAATTTTCAAATTCTGCTGTTTCCTGACCAGACATTGATTGCATCATCAACCCAAAAAGTCTTACAGAAAGATCGTCGGCATGAGAGTGAATAAATTCTTTTGATTCAGAAGTCTCGGAAGCAAGGATGGCAAGTCGCGCATACGAAGTAACCTTTTCATTACTTAAAATCAACGGAGGCGCATTTTTTTGTATATATTCTATTACAGCCTCAAGAAAAGCAACCGTATCAGTAACCCCTTCAGAGCTTATTCTAAATTCTGAGAGTACTAATTCTCCCTGTCCATGTGTTTCTTTAATCATATCTGCCATAGCATTAATAGATACCGAAACCGCGCTACTGGAATAGCCCATATCGCCCTCAAGTCCTAACTCGGAATTTTCCCAAGTTACCGCATCTTTCCCTGCTCTCTCATGCACTACCAATATCCGGTTAGTATCGATTGCAAACCCGTTGTCTCTCATATCGCGCAAATCTAAAATATCAAATTCATTTTCCAAAACAGCTCTTAACAATTCGCTCTTTTCCCAATCCGCGGGTAAAACTCCATTAGCTAAATCCATCCTGCCTTCACGTGTAATAGTAAATCTGCCTACCTTATAATCTCTATCCGGGTTAAGCCTGCCTTTTAACAGTATTTTTTTCGCCGAATTTTTTACTGAAGAATCCACCAATTCATTTTCCGCGCTTACGCGTCCTTCATACTCGCTTCGAGCCCACCCGGCAAAAAAATCAGCAAGTTCCTCTTCACCCTGTACCGCAAGATATAATCCGCGTCCGCCGAACCCTTTCCCAACATTTTTCGGCCCGGACAAAACACTTCTAGCAAAAGCCCTTAACGTCCCGTGATATACCTCCATACCCTGCAAGTCACTGCCTTTATACTCTACCTTATTGCCCAGCGCCTGTTCATACATTTCGGCATAAGCGTCATACTCGCCGGTCCTTCTTTCCTGAATAACTTTTAAAATGCTAGGGAACCAATCCATGCCTTCTCCTAAAACTATATTTTTGACATCAGTCTCCTCCGCGAGCCTTATTATCATCTCTTTATTACCGCAAAATTTTGCCTGAATACCGGACATGAATTCAACGGTAACATTAACTACTTCGGCATCGTCTGTGATATCATTTAAGAAATCATTTTTTATCTTTGCCTTAACATAAGAATAATCCCCGTCAAATCGGCCCGAAGGCAATACGCCTATTATCCTTATATCACCAAGTTCCATATCATCCATCTCCAGGAAATGATCGGCCAGATCTGAAGCTTTATATTCTTTTACTTTCGTTTTTAAAGTTATACTGTCCCGTTCAGATACACGCACTATGCTTTCTCCATTTAGAAAAGATAAAATTATCATATTTCTAGAAAGCATATTCTTTAAAGATAACTTATCAATCTTAAAAGCATAGTCATCGTCCTGTCTTGTCCCGACCGGTGAAGATTGAGCAAATCCGCTTCCGTCAGCTCCCCGAAGTTCAATACGTGATTTAATCACATCGCCCGCAAACGGGCTGAAAATATCAAATTGGCTAATAATATTATTCGGTACAGCAGAAATAATCTGTATATTTTTAAAAATATCTGTGAAATCACAACCACCGGAATAATAACGCCTTGATATTCGCTGATGCTCATAACAATCATAGTCTGTCTTTACATAATCATATATGCCTTTTTGATATGCCTCGACATAAGCGTTATATATCCTTGCTTTAACATTCTGATCACTAACCTCAATACCTTTAATCTTATTTCTGTCAGAATAAACCTCATTGATAAAATGTTCCTTAAGTTTCCGTTTAAACCATACAGCCAAAACTAAAGCATTATAAGCTTGCCTAAGCTGCGCGAAATTTTCACCTTCATTTACCTCACGTTCCATCTCAGGAATAATAACCTCACGCAGAATTTCAACAGAAATATCATTAATACCTTCCGCAGTTTCCTGTGAAACTTTATCCGTTCCAAGCCGAGGATCATTCATATTGTTATTTAATGCCAGATAATCCTGTTCCGTCATAATTCTCAAGCGGCTCTCGACAATATAACCCGTCATGCCATCTTCATAGACAACCGCCTTATCCGGAACAATCCATACCTTATTAAACGTATTAATAGGAACTTTGGTCGTACCATAAAGCTTATATGCTTTTTCATAGACTCTCGCCCAAAATTCACTTCCCAAGCTGCTGTCAGGATCAGTAATAGATGCTATAACCTGTTTCAATACATAATCCTGAGCCAAAAGGTTTTTTCCCATCTCTGTCTTACCAAAATTCTCAGGAGTAATACGCATAATCTCATACGGCGAGAGATTGACCCATAAGTCAGCTTCCGGGACAGTAAGAGCCGAAAGAAAATATTTAACCAACTTATTTACTTTTTCTTCTTTTATTTCTTCAGAAAAATCTTCTTGTCCGGAATCGATATAAAAATCCAAAATAAATGGATTATCTCTATCAACCTTGACACCTCGTATCATAATAGGGTAATATTTTGAACTTAACGGGATCTTTTCTCCCGGACCGGGCAACTCATCTGAATATTTTTCGCCGGAATGATTATCAAACGATTTATGGCAAATATCCCATATAAACATCGTTAGACAGAGAAGAAGTATTAAAATACCTATTAAAAATTTAAAGCCAATACCGGCGTTTTTCTTATCTAAATAAATAAGCATAAAATCAATATTCCCCTAGAATACCAAAAATATAAACTAAAAGGCAACCTTAAAAAATATAACATTTATTACTGTATAAATGTTATATTTATCCTAATTTTGCATTGATTGGAAGAAAACGCTTTCAGACATAATAATGCCAAAAAACAAAGGCTTTTTTCATTTATAGATGAAAACATAAAAAAATAAAGGACTATTGTATTTTAATAAATACTTATAGCCCTTTATATAATTGAATATATCTATCTATCAAGCATGCTATGCTTAATAGCCGTAAGCTGTGTTAAATGGTCTTTTTCCTCTGAAATTATATTTTCAATAACACTAACCGCATTATCCGCGATACAATCTTTCAGCTCAATATAAACTAAAAGAGATTCTTTCTCTATTTCTATAGCAAACTCTATAGCATCAAGATCAGCCTTAAACCCATATTTTACCGCTTTTGATATCTTATCTTTAGAAAAAACATAACCACGCGCAAGAGCATACATATACTCATCATAACCACCGGAGCCAAGATTAGTACTGTCTTCGGGGAAAAAAGCCTTTTTCATATCCATGAATTTAGCAGCGTGATCTTCTTCCTGCTCTTTTAAATATCTCCACATCGCTTTAGTATCTTCATGCACAGATTTTTCGGCCAAACTTTCATACAATTCCGCCCCGGCTTTCTCAACATCAATCGCAATATCCAAAAGTTCATTTAAATTAAATTTAATATTCATCAGCTTCCTATTGCCCAAAACTTATTTTAGGCTCTCTAAACTTCTTCTTCAAATTGTGTTTTATCCACCCCGCACAATGGGCAAACCCAATCATTCGGGACATCCGCAAAATCCGTACCCGGCTCAACACCATTTTCAGGATCACCCACAGCCGGATCGTATATATACCCGCAAGCAGTACACTTATATTTCTTCATAAAATCCTCCTTAATTTATTGTCATTTTACATCTAAAAACAAAAAAATCAAATCTCCAGCATAAGCTGCTCAATCATTTCTTTATGTTTCCGCTCTTCCTTTATTATCTTTTTTATCTCAACTTTCGCGACAATATCCTCTATCTTATCTAAACATGCCGTATAAAAATTAATAGAATTTTCCTCTACAATAACACCCAAATTAAAAACTTTATTTAATTCAGTCAGATAATCATTAAACCCTTTTATCTCAGAATAAGGTTTAAAGACTTCAAAATCCATACTGTTAATGATATCCTCATCTTCATTATAATCATCAACCGTATTTACCGCATCAACGTATTGCTTCTCGAAAAACTTAAGATGTTTTTCTTCCTCAGACAACAAGAAATCCAAGACATCTTTTATTTCAGGCTTAGTCTGCACTCCCGCTAATTTTTTGTAAAAAGCCACCCCTTCTCTCTCAACATTACAAGCGATGCGATAGGCAGAAGCAGCGTCAAAATCCGTAATAACAAATTTTTCACCTACTTTTTCTATCTTCACAATATACCCCCCGATTTAGCCTTTAGTTTATAGTACTTAGTTATTAGTTACCAATATCTCTCTATGATATCTTATAATCTTTAAATCAATAGGTGCTAAAAACTATCAACTAACGACTATAAACTAGTTAACTTGCTCTACACTTGTAACACCCGGTACAAGCTCTTTCAATTTTCTTTCAATCCCCATTTTTAAAGTATATGTACTCATCGGGCAGCTCCCGCACGCACCGACAAGCCTAACCTTTACCACCCCACCATCATTCACACTTACAAATTCCACATCACCGCCA
>Ga0265294_10001351_pt1 | contig 33075 bp, 27 predicted proteins | sample MunlanPumphouse3_FD_192504 | JGI IMG/M metagenome (GOLD analysis project Ga0265294, IMG submission 192504) | Groundwater microbial communities from a municipal landfill in Southern Ontario, Canada - Pumphouse #3 | ecosystem: Environmental > Aquatic > Deep subsurface > Groundwater | place...
CATTGTTGAGACAATGGGCGCTGGTGAGTTTTCCTACCATTGCATCAAAAAAGCACTGGATGCGAAAAAGCATGTCATTACTGCTAATAAGGAAGTTGTTGCCCTTCATTTAGAAGAACTCAGTAAGCTAAAAGAGAAAAAAGGGGTATCGCTATTATATGAAGCTTCAGTAGGTGGTGGAATTCCCATCATTTATCCTCTTTATGAAATAGTAAAGGTAAATGAGGTTGATGAAATTCAAGGGATTTTAAATGGAACAACGAATTTTATTCTAACCAAAATGTTTCAAGAGGGATTGAACTTTGCCGATAGTTTACGTTTGGCTCAAGAAAAAGGATTTGCAGAAGCGGATCCAACAGCAGATTTAGAAGGTCTAGATATGGTTAGAAAGATTGCAATCTTATCTAGCATTGCTTACAAAGGTGTCATTGATATCGAACAAATTGACCATTTTGGGATTACAAATCTAAATGATCAAGATTTGAGTAATATTAAAACCGTTGGTGGGGTATTAAAACTAATCGCGACATCTAAACGCCAAAAAGATAAAATAAGTCTTTGTATTGAACCAACGATTTTGCAACCCAATAGTATGTTTAGTACGGTGAATGAAGAATATAACTTAATATCAGTCAATGCTTCTATTAATGGCAATTTAAAATTTTATGGAAAAGGAGCAGGTCGATATCCTACCGCCAACGCTATTGTTAATGATGTGATTGCCATCGCTGAAGGTAGAAAAAATTATTCTTTTGAAAACAAAAATAAATTAATCATGACAGATTTGAGTGATTTAAACAAATATTACTTGCGATTAAAGAAAAATGAAACACTTGCTATGGAATATATCGAAAAGCAAGAAGATAGCTATATCATAACAAAAGAAATGTCGAAAGCGACATTCAAACAAATTATTGCAAAAGTCGATTTTTATGCAAAATTTATAAATTAAAGGTGAGAATATGAAAAAATATAATGTTGCTGTAGTGGGAGCTACTGGTTTGGTTGGGGGAACTTTTTTAAAAGTATTAGCTGAATATCAGTTCCCGATTAAAAATTTACGTTTATTGGCATCTAGTAGAAGTGCAGGAAAAGTGATTGCTTATTGTGGAAAAGAATATGTTGTTGAAGAACTAACAGAAACTAGCTTTGAAGGCATTGATATTGCCTTATTTAGTGCAGGAGGAGATATTAGTAAAATCTATTGCCCAATTGCTGCTAAAAGTGGAGCGGTTGTTATTGATAACTCTAGTGCTTGGCGTAATGATCCCAGCTTACCACTTGTTGTTCCTGAGGTGAATCCTCAAGATATTAGAAATAAAGGTATTATTGCTAATCCTAATTGTTCAACAATTCAAGCCATTATTCCTTTGAAAGCATTGGATGATCGATATGGTTTAAAACGAGTTGTTTATTCAACATACCAAGCGGTAAGTGGCAGTGGTATGAAAGGTGTCAATGATTTAGAGAGAACATTAAAGGGAGAAAAAAATGAGTTTTATCCTCATGAAATCGCCAAAACATGTATTCCTGAAATCGATGCTTTTTTAGAGAATGGGTATACCAAAGAAGAAATGAAAATGGTGAATGAAACAAGAAAAATGTTGCATAAACCTGAGTTAGCAATCTCAGCAACTTGTATTCGTGTCCCTGTTCCTAATTCACATGGTGTTTCTGTTATGGCAGAATTAGATAAGGAATTTAATATTGAAGATATAAGAGAACTATTTGCAAGTTATCCAGGCTTAAAACTTGTTGACCAGCCATTAGAACATTTATATCCAACATCAATTCTTGCCAATGGCAATGATCTCGTTTATGTGGGACGAATTCGTCGCGATTTGAGTTCTCCAAATGGAATCTTATTTTATACTGTTGGAGACAATATTCGTAAAGGTGCAGCAAGTAATGCTGTCCAAATTGCAAAATACATTGTTGAAAAAGGAATGCTATAATTTTCAAAGATAGCGTTTACATTTGGTAATAATTGACAATAAAATGAGCAAATGCTATAATGATTAAAAATAAAGTAAAAAGCGTTGAAGAAGAGAAAAATATTCCCCCTTTTTGTAGAGAGTTCGTGGTTGGTGAAAACGAATAGAAGGCGATATGTAATATACACTTCCTAGCTTGATCATTGAAATATAGTAAATGATCACGGAAATCTCCGTTATAAGATTAAGAGTTGATAGACTCGAACGAGCGATGACTTGTAGTTGATATACAAGTGATAAATAGGGTGGTACCGCGGAATATAACACTTTCGTCCCTACTAGGTAAGACTAGTATGACGGAAGTTTTTTTATTTTATTTTTGAAAATTTAATGACGACGGAGGACTTAAAAATGTCAAAAATCAAATTTTTCTTAAACGAAAGTATGCCCCTAGAAATGCATAAGGTTCGTGTTGTACAAAAACTGAATCTAATTCCCATTGAAGCGAGAAAGGAAGCACTAGATCAAGGTGGTTATAATACATTCTTGTTGAAAAACCGCGATGTATTTTTGGATATGCTAACCGATAGTGGCACAAATGCGATGAGTGATCGCCAAATGGCTTCTATGATGGTTGCTGATGATTCATATGCTGGTAGTGAAACATTCTATCGCTTAGAAAAAACATTACAATTTTTCTTTCAAATGAAATATTTTTTGCCAACTCATCAAGGTAGAGCTTGTGAGAATATTATTTGCAAAACCTTTGTAAAGCCAGGTGATGTCATTCCGATGAATTATCATTTTACAACGACAAAAGCGCACATTGAATTAAATGGTGGAACAGTAGCAGAAATTTTTACTGACGAAGCCTTAAAAGTTACTAGTGATTGTCCATTTAAAGGCAATATTGATTTAAATAAATTACAACAATTGATAAAAGAGGTTGGGGTAGAGCATATTCCATTCTTACGGATTGAACTAGGAACCAATTTAATTGGCGGTCAACCAATTGCCTTAGAAAACATCTTAGCTGTTGCTAAGATATGCCATGATCACAAGATTATGGTCGTTACTGATGCTAGCTTATTAGCAGACAATATTCACTTCAACAAAGAGCGAGAAGAGTTCTGCAAGAATCTATCATTACATGAAATTGTATTAAAGATTGCAGAAGTAACTGATATTATGTATTTTAGTGCTCGTAAATTAGGCTGTGTTCGCGGTGGTGGCATTTGTGTTCCTACAGTAGAATTGTTCGATAAGATGAAGGATTTGATACCATTATATGAAGGCTTCCTAACATATGGAGGTATGAGTGTTCGTGAAATGGAAGCGATGGCGGTTGGTCTAGAAGAAACGCTAGATCCAGAAATGGTCAATCAAGGGCCACAATTCATTGCTGAATTTGGTAAAAAACTAATGGAACAAGGAGTTCCTATCATTACTCCAACTGGCGGCTTGGGTTGCCATGTTGACGCGCGTCGTTTTATTCCTCACGTAAAAAGTGAAGAATATCCAGCCGGAGCTTTAGCAGCTGCTATCTATTTGATTAGTGGAGTTAGAGGAATGGAGCGAGGAACGATTAGTGAAACAAGAAATCCTGATGGATCTGAGCATCCTGCTGGAGTTGAGCTTGTTCGCCTTGCTTTACCACGACGAGTATTTACTATGTCACAAATTTCTTATGCTGTTGATCGAATTGCTTGGCTATTTCAGAACCGAGATTTAATCAAAGGATTAATGTTTATCGATGAACCAAAAGTATTACGCTTTTTCTTAGGACGTTTGACTCCCATTGATCATTGGGCAGACAAATTAATGAAAAAATTTAGAGAAGATTTTGGTGATAGTCTATAAAAAAGTAGCGACCTTACTTTGAAGGGTCGCTTTTTTTGTGAAAGGGAGATCAATTGACAAAAAGGTAGTTTTGCTATATAATATTTATGCTTTACTATATGAAGGTAGAAAAACACAAGAAGAAATTGTTGATTATCAAATTGATGTTATTGATGGTTCACTGAGGTATCTTTAAACTTATGTGCTTGAAGATAAAATTGACAATAAAACTCTTAGTGTGATGGAATCGTTACAAATAAAAATAAAGAATAGGAAGTAAATAAATGGAGAAGACAAATTATACTATGATGTGCGACTTTTATGAATTAACAATGGCTAATGGTTATTTTGAATCGGGTTTCAAGGATAAAATATGTTATTTTGATGTATTTTATCGTGTTGTCCCTGATAATGGAGGTTTTGCAATTGCTGCTGGTTTAGAGCAAGTAGTGGATTATATTAAAAAACTTAAATTTACAAAAACAGACATTGATTATTTGCGTTCCAAAAAAATGTTTTCTGAGCAGTTTTTGGAATATCTAAAAACATTTAAATTTAGTGGTGACATTTATGCTGTTCCTGAAGGAACACCAGTTTTTCCGAAAGAACCAATGTTGATTGTGAAAAGTAAAGCAATCGAAGCACAGTTTATTGAAACCTATGTCCTAGCTACCCTAAATCATCAATCGCTAATCGCTACAAAGGCTTCAAGAATTGTTCGTGCAGCAAAAGGACGAGGAATTTCTGAATTTGGTGCTCGCCGTGCTCATGGAGCTGAAGCTTCTATTTTGGGAGCAAGAGCTGCTTATATCGCTGGTTGTACAGGAACTTCTTGTACCATGGCAGATCTTTTATATCAAGCACCTGCTACAGGAACTATGGCACATTCTTGGGTCCAATTATTTCCTGATGAATATACTGCATTTGAAACCTATTGTAAGATGTATCCTGATAGTGTAACGTTACTAGTTGATACCTATAATGTGATTAAAAGTGGTGTTCCTAACGCTATTAAGGCTTTTGATGAAGTACTATTACCATTAGGTAAAAGACCAAAAGCAATTCGCTTAGATTCAGGTGATATTGCCTATCAGTCAAAAAAAGCAAGAAAGATGTTGGATGAAGCTGGTTACCCTGATTGTAAAATCGTTGCTTCCAATTCATTAGATGAATATATTATTCGAGATTTACTAATTCAAGATGCCAAGATTGATGCTTTTGGTGTTGGTGAGAGATTGATAACTGCAAAAAGCAGTCCTGTTTTTGATGGTGTATATAAACTAGTTGCCATTGAAGAAGAAGGAAAAATTATTCCTAAAATCAAAATTAGTGAGAATATTGGTAAAATTACCATTCCTCATTTTAAAAAGATTTATCGCTTATATGAAAAAGCAACAAAAAAAGCAATTGCCGATCTATTGACTGTTCATGATGAGACGATTCCTCAAGATGAAATTGAAATCTTTGATCCTGAAGCAATCTGGAAACGAAAAACCTTAACGGATTATGATGCCAAAGAACTATTGGTACCTATTTTTAAAAATGGAAAACAAGTATATAAATTACCACATATTGAAACAATTAAATCATACTGTCAAGAACAATTAGAAACGCTATGGGATGAAGTAATGAGATTTGAAAATCCTCATAACTATTATGTTGATTTATCACAAAAATTATGGAATATTCGCGAAGGACTACTAGAAAAAAACAAAAATGATTGAAAATTCACTAAAGTATTCAAGCACTAAGAAAATTAGTGTTTTTTTATTAACAAAAAGTATAAAAAACATCATAAAAAAAAGAAAAAAATATTGCATTATTGAGATATTAGGTTTATAATATTAATTAGTTTTAAAACTAATATAGGAGAATAAAAATGAAGGACAGAAATATGCAAAATAAAAATATGCTGATGCTTATTAATGAACTATCACGAATTATTCGTAATTGGATGCGAATTGAAGCAGATAAAGTAGGCGTCATTGCGACATATCGTCCCATTTTAATGATGTTGTCTTATCAAGATGGAATAACGCAGTTAGATATTGCGAAATATGTTCACATGGCTCCGCCAACGATTTCGTTGACATTACAAAAAATGGAAGCTAGTAAATTAGTGCGACGAGAAGAAGATGCAGAGGATAAACGCCAAATAAGAATTTATATTACCGAAGAAGGTCGTAAATTGGATCAAGAAATGAAAAAGATAATTAGTAAGATTGAACGTGTTGCTTTGATAGATATTACTTCACAAGAACAAAAGGTTGTTGAAGAAATATTAAAAAAGACAATCGATAACTTGTTAAGTTTTGGAGGATTTGATGAAGAAAATTATTAAGTATTTAAAGCCATATTGGTTTATCGCTCTCCTAGCACCAATATTTATGGGTGTGGAAGTCGTATTTGAACTCCTACAACCAAAATTGATGCAAAGAATCGTTGATAATGGAGTCTTATCTACAACACTAAATCTATCTGAGAAATTAGATGTTGTAATCAATACAGGATTAATTATGCTAGTATATGTTGCAATTGCGGGAATAGGTGGTATTCTTTCCGCTGCTTTTGCTTCTGCTGCTGCCAATTCATTTGGAAATGATGTTCGTAAAGCTGCTTTTTCGCGTGTTGTTGATTTATCTTTTGAACAAAAAGATAATTTCACAACAGGATCTTTGGTTACTAGAATAACCAATGATGTCACTCAAGTGCAAAATTTTGTTACGATGGCAATTCGAATGTTTGTTCGGGCAATCTTTTTATTTATTGGTGGAATTATTCTAATGTATATCACTAGTCCTCAGTTTGCCTTAATCTTAGCAGTCATCCTTCCGATTCAGGTTTTAATTATTATATATTTTTTGAAAAAAGCATTACCGATTTTCAAACAAGTTCAAACAAAGATAGATACTGTAAATTCCGTTGTGCAAGAAAATGTCAATGGAGTCAGAGTTGTAAAAGCATATACAAGAGAAGATTATGAATCAAAAAAATTTGCACGAGCAAATGAAGATTTATCTCTAACAACATTAAAAGTTCAAAAGATTTTTGCGATTGTGAATCCATTGATGACGATCTTTCTATATATTATAGTAGTTGCTGTCATTTATTTTGGGGCTCAACAAATACATGTCGATTTACCAGATATTCTAAGTGGTACCGGTGATCCAATGACAGTTGGTAAAGTCATGGCTGGACTTACTTATATTGGACAAATTTTAATGTCAGTCATTATGCTAGCTATGATTATTCAATCTGTTACCCGAGCTAAAGTTTCGGTAGATCGATTAAATGCTGTTTTAGATAGTGAACCAATTGTTACTGCTCAAGTAGCTTATCACGAAAATCCTGAGTCTTTACAGAGTGGAACCATTGAATATAGAAATGTTAATTTTAATTATCCGAATTTAATTGGTAAACCAGTTATTTCCAATTTTAATCTAAAAATAAAGAAAGGTGAAAGCTTAGCTATTTTAGGATCAACTGGAAGTGGTAAGAGTTCACTGGTCAATTTAATACCTCGGTTCTATGATACAACAAGTGGTGCTGTATTGGTCGATGGCCTTGATGTGAAAGAATATAATTTACAGGCATTACGCGAAAAAATTGGTATTGTCTTGCAACAAGCAGAATTATTTACTGGAACAATCAAAGCTAATCTTTTATGGGGAAACGAAACTGCCAGTGATGAAGAACTTACTAAGTATGCTGTCATTGCCCAAGCCGACGAGTTTATTCGTAGTTTTACCGAAGGTTATCATACCATGATTAGTGAAAAAGGTTCGAGTTTATCAGGTGGTCAAAAGCAAAGACTATCAATTGCTCGTGCTTTACTTAAAAAACCAGAGATTTTGATTTTTGATGATGCAACGAGTGCTCTAGATCTTGCTACAGAAGCGAATCTTTATCGAGCATTGCGCGCAAATCTAAAGGACACAACATTGATTATTATTGCTCAGCGAGTTGCAAGTGCAAAAAATGCGGATAAAATCGCCATTATTGATAATGGAAATTTAGTTGCTTGTGATACTCATGATGTTTTAATTCAAACTTGTGCGGTATATCAAGATATTTACAATTCGCAGTTAAAGCGAGGTGAAGAAGATGAATAGCAAATCTCCAGCACCACAAAGAGCAGTTCCTAGTGGCCGTGGTCCAGGAAGCGGCGGACCAATGCAATCGAGAGTGTTTGGTGAAAAGCCAAAAAACATTAAGAAAACGTTAAAACGCCTAATAAAATATATCGGTAGTAGCAAACATTTATTTTATTCATTGATTTTTATAGTACTACTTGTCACCATCTTAGCGTTAATTGGCCCTTATCTTCAAGGAATCGCCATTGATACTATTACAATAGATGAAAGTAAGGGTAAACTAGATGTTGAATTTAGTAAACTATATCTAGCTCTCGCAGGTATCTTAGGAACCTATTTGTTATCTAGCGGCTTTAATTATTTTCAAGGTATTTTAGCAGCTAAATTGTCACAAAACACCGTCAAGACCATGCGTAAGGATTTATTTGATCATATTATCAAATTACCAGTGAAATATACGGATACTCACGCTCATGGAGATTTGATGAGCCGAATGACAAATGATGTGGATAGTATTTCTAATACGATATCGCAATCAATCGGTTCACTATTTTCTGGAGTGTTAACAGTGATTGGAACAGTTGCTGTGATGTTAACATTGAATTGGTTCTTAACTGCCATTAGTTTTGTATCTGTTATTTTAACGATTGTTGTAACTGGAATCTTAACAAAATACATGCGTAAATATTTTAAGCGACAACAAACACTATTAGGACAACTGAATGGTCATGTTGAAGAAACAATAACTGGTTATAAGACTGTTACTGCTTACTCAAAAGAAGAAAAAGTAAAAAATGAGTTTAATACGATTAGTAATGACTTGAAGAAAACAGGTATTACTGCCCAAATTCTTGGTGGAATTATGGGGCCAACAATGGGAATTATCAATAATCTTAGTTTTCTATTAATTTGCGGATTTGGTGGCTGGTTAGCAGCAACTGGTAATAATTTAGGAAGCTGGCTAGCAACAACGGTTGTTACGGTTGGTACCTTACAAATATTCATTCAATATACAAGACGTTTTGCTCGTCCAATTGTTGAAATTGCAAATTTGTGGGCGCAATTGCAATCATCAATGGCAGCAGCTGAGCGAGTTTTTGAAGTCATGGATTCTCCAACAGAATTAGATGATGGAAAAGCATCCATTAAAGATAGAAAAATTTTAGGTGATATTACATTTGAAGATGTTAATTTCTCTTATGTCTATGGAGAACAAGTCTTGAGGAATTTTAGTCTAGAAGTAAAACCCGGACAAAAAATAGCCCTTGTTGGAGCTACGGGTAGTGGTAAAACAACAGTAGTCAATTTATTAATGCGTTTTTATGACGCTGATAGTGGTAAGATTTGTATTGATGGAATCAATATCAATGATATTCCAAAAGAAGAACTTCGCCAAATGGTGGCTATTGTTCTCCAAGACACGGTACTATTCTCTGAAACAATCGAGCAAAATATTCGCTATGGTCGTCTAGAAGCTTCTTTTGATGAAATTGTTAAGAGTGCAGAAATGAGTAATTCTAATTACTTTATTGAACGATTACCAGATCAATACAACACACTATTAAGTGAATCGGGTAGTAATTTAAGTCATGGGCAACGACAATTGTTGTCTATCGCCCGTGCTATTCTTGCTGATCCAAAGATTTTGATTCTTGATGAAGCAACTTCTAGTGTTGATACGAGAACAGAAAAGAATATTCAAGATGCAATGGTTGCATTGATGAAAAACAGGACTAGTTTGATTATTGCCCATCGTTTATCAACGATTCAAGACGCTGATTTAATTATTGTTATGGATAAAGGTGAGGTTGTTGAAAAAGGAAACCATCGCGAATTGCTTCAGAGAAAAGGTCGTTATTATGATTTATATCAAACGCAATTTGCTGGTAGAGAAATATAAAAAAGAAGTCGATTTTCGACTTCTTTTCTTTATAGATAATGTAGAAGATCCTCTATTTTAGAAATTTTCAAGAAATTAGTTTCTTGGTCAGAATTAGGACGCATCGTGATTAAAATAGGGATGATTCCGAGTTTATTAGCACCTTCTAAATTTGTTAAAAAATCATCAATAAAAACTGTTTCCTCTGATTTTATATTAATTTTATGAATAGCATCTTGATACATAATGCTATTGGGTTTAAATGCATTTAGCTCACAACTAAAAGTGATAGCTGTGAAATACTGTAAAATATCAAAATGCGCAAGCACTTTTTTTGTTGATGGATATGTATCAGAAATAATTCCTAATTTATATTTTTTACTTAACGTAGCTAATACTTCTTTTACATTGGGGAAAAGAATAAAATTATCATAATTATATACCAAATCATCAACAATAGCCGTTATTTTTTCAGAGTTTAAATTCAATTCTGGCAATGAGGAAGCAATTATTTGATAATAATGATTGAATCGATCATATTGCTCTTGAATTGTTTGCACTAAATGATAGCTATTCAGGTAAGTATATGCTTCTTTGAAAGCAGCCTTTACTTTATTTTGTTCTATGTTGTTAAGGTCTTCTTGATTAAAATATTCTTTCGCTTTTAAGGGAATTAACCAGCTATTTGTTGCTGGTCGACACAAAGTCCAACCAATATCAAAGAAAATTCCTTTTACATTTTTTAGATTGTTCATAGTTTACCTCAATTAAAGTCATTAATACAATTATATATTATTTTCGTCTAATTTTCAAGGCTCAATTATCTTGCAATAAAGGAGCGTTTATAGTAAAATGAAATGGTAAATTGAGGTGTAAAAATGGATAAACATGAACTTGAACAAGCAAAAAAACGCAAATTATTTCGAAAATTAGGTGTTGCTTTTTTGATTCCAGGAATCATCATGATGGCAATTGGTATGGGTTCGTTTTTCATATCATTTGGTAGTTTTGAATCACCAAAATATTTTTTTCTCACCTTTGTTAGTATGCCTTTTATTTTTGTTGGTGCAGTTTTTTTGAGTTTAGGATATATGAAATCATATGCCAGTTATACCAGTAACGAATTACGACCAATCGCCAAAGATAACATCAATTATATTGTTGATGGAACAAAAGAAAGCATTGGTTCACTCATCAGTGAAACAAAAAGCGAAAAAATAAAATGCTCTAATTGTGGAGAATATAACGATAAAGATGCAAAATTTTGTGACAACTGTGGAAAAACTTTAATCAAGATATGCCGATATTGTCATGAAGACAACGATGGTAATGCTAAGTTTTGTAAAAACTGTGGAAAAGATATTAGTTAGGGGAACAATATGTTAATTTTAGTAGGCCCAAGCGCTAGTGGTAAAACAGAAATAGCAAACATATTGATTAGCAATTATAAAATGAAGAAGGTTGTAACCTATACAACGAGGCCAATTAGAATCAATGAAGTAGCTGGAGTTTCTTATAACTTCGTTACAGTCGATGAATTCTTAAAATTGAAAGAAAATAATGAGTTTGTTGAAACAACATTTTATAACAATAATTATTATGGAACAAGAAAAAAGGATATTTCTGCGGAAAAAATAGTTGTTCTTGATTTGAATGGATTAAAAGCATTTCAAGAAAAGATGCCAAATGCAATCTTTGCTATTTATCTAGACACAGCAGAGGAAACAAGGATTTTACGGATGGCTCTTCGAGGGGATAATCGTGAACAAATTGAGAAACGAATTATCAATGATCGCCACTTTTTTGATAAAGAGAAAATAAATGTTGATTATATCATTAAAAACGAAAATACTAGTTTAGAAAAGTTAGCCGATACGATTTACGAAATATATATAAAGAATTTAAAGTAGTGGAAAATAAAATTTAAATGTGATATAATACATAGAAGTTATGGAGGAATTAATCATGAGTAATAAAGTATTAGTAGAAACATCTGCTCGCCATGTTCACTTATCACCAGCGGATTTGGAAACATTATTTGGCAAAGGAGCATCATTAACAATTAAAAAAATGCTTTCTCAACCAGGTCAATACGCCTGTGAGGAAAAGGTCACTGTAGTAGGCCCCAAGAAAAGCATTCCCAATGTTTCTATTTTAGGGCCAGTAAGAGGAAAAACTCAAGTTGAGGTATCTGCAACAGATGCTAGAACCTTAGGAATAGACATTGTAATTAGAGAATCTGGTGATATAGCAGGTACTCCAGGGTGTAAACTAATTGGTCCTAATGGAGAAATTGACATTCTTGAAGGAGTAATCGTTGCTAAAAGACACATTCACTTAACACCGAAAGATGCTGAAGAAATGGGTCTGAAGGATAGACAAATCGTAAGTGTGAAAGTAGAAAATGATCAAAGATCAGTAATTTTCGGCGATGTTGTAATTCGCGTTAGAGAAGATTTTGCTGCTGCTATGCATATTGATACTGATGAATCAAATGCAGGGTATGTTGGCATGAGCACTTACGGAGAAATTATTAAATAGAAAATATACTACTTGCAGGTCAAGTAGTTTTTTTAGGAGAATATATGAAAAAGTTAAAACGCTTAATAGGAACAAAAGCATTTTATGCAGCAGTCATTGCCATCGTGATTCCTATTATGATGCAACAAGGATTAACGAGTTTTGTTGGTCTATTAGATAATATTATGGTCGGACGCTTAGATGCTGATTCAATTGCTGGTGTGGCTGTCAGCAATCAAATTTTATTTCTTTTTATCACTGTCACTATTGGTGGCCTTGCTGGACCTGGAATCTTTGTTTCTCAGTATTTTGGTGCAAAAGATGAGGAACATCTTCGTCAGTCTTTTCGGTTTAAAATCATTCTATCACTAGCAATTACAGCAGTAGCAATGATTATTTTTACTATTTTTGGCGAACAAATCATTAGATTGGTGTTTGATAATGAAGAAGTATCAGAAGAAATAGCAGTGGGACATGGTCTTGAATATTTAAAAATAATTGTATTGTCATTGCCTCTTTTTTCAATCTCGCAAATCATTGCTACAACACTTCGCGAAATAGGAAAAGTTAAAATTCCACTTTATAGTGGTATCTCTGCAGTTTTAGTAAATGCAGTCTTAAACTATATCTTAATATTTGGTAAACTAGGGTTCCCAGCACTTGGTGTTAAAGGAGCAGCATATGCTACACTAATAAGTAGAGCAGTAGAAATGAGCATTCTTTTGGTAATTATGTTTATCAAACGTTATTCATTTACGAAAAATTTGTTTTCTCATTTTCGTATTGATAAAGGATTGGTAAGATCAATCACAAGAAAAGGAACACCATTATTGTTGAATGAATTATTTTGGGGGTTGGGTTCAACTTTAATCATGTTTAGCTTTGCCTTAAGAGGAAAAGCTGTTGTTGCTGCTTTGAGTATCTCATCAGCTGCATCTAATCTTCTATTTGTTGTTTTTGGTGCCCTAGGAATGGGTATTGCTATCTTTGTTGGTAAAGAATTAGGAGCAAATAGAATAGAAGAAGCCAAAGATAATGCGAATAAACTTCTTGCTTTTGCTGTTTTTGTGGCAATGATTCTTGCTGGTCTTTATTTGCTTGTATCCCCTTATATTCCTTTGTTGTATAATGTAGATGATCATATTAGACACTTGGCAACCTCATTCATTATTGTTATTTGTTGTTGTATGCCTATTTTTACATTCAATGTAGGGTGTTTCTTCATCTTAAGGTCGGGTGGTAAAACAATCTATACCATGATCTTTGATTCAGGATTTCAAATACTATATAGTTTACCCTTAGCATTTATCCTGGCAAAATATTTCACGCTTGATATCATAGTTGTTTATGCAATTGTTCAAGGTTCTGATTTCTTGAAATCATTTATTGGTTATGCCTTTGTTAGAAGTGGGAAGTGGGCAACAAACTTAACAACATCTCATATCATTGCTTAAGCTCTTCTAAAAAGAAGAGCTTTTTAACTGATTAATTTTAAAAAAACGTTGATTTTGAAGTGTTGGTGTAGTATAATAATTAAGGTTCAAATGCATTCTTAGCTCAGTTGGCAGAGCAACTGACTCTTAATCAGTGGGTCCGGGGTTCGAGCCCCCGAGAGTGTACCAGTTAAAAACTAATGACTTGATATTAAAAATCAGGTCATTTTTGTTTTATATTTGTTATATGATATTTTTTTATGATATACTTATAAACGAGGTGATCAAATTTGAAAATTATTAACACATTAGATATGATACAAGATATATTTTCAAATGGATCGTTTGATTTGAAGAATTGGCGAATCTACATAGAAAAAATACTTCCCAGTTATAGTGATTTATTTATTAATGATATGAATAATATGATAAATACTGGTAAATATCATTTTAAGAAGGATTTTTTACCTATTTTAAATTTGGTACATTCTCACGAAAGAGATGTTAATCGGGTGGTTTCTTTATTTGATTTTGTTACTCAGAATCTTGAACAAAAAATCGTTGCTACGTTTGGAAAATCAATAGATGTGGATATTATTTTGTACCTTGGACTATGTAATGGTGCAGGATGGGCAATAAAAATTGATAATAAACAAACTATTCTTTTAGGAATTGAAAAGATAATGGAATTGCAATGGTTTGATTTACAATCGATGTATGGTCTTATTTATCATGAACTAGGTCATATCTATCAAATGCAATATGGAATTTTGGAAAGAAATACAAGGAATCATCGTGAACAACTTTTATGGCAATTGTTTACAGAAGGAATCGCCATGTATTTTGAGCAAATTCTTATTGATAATTCGTCATTTTTTCACCAAGATAGTCATGGTTGGCTTAAATGGTGCGAAAATCATTTCGATGAAATTAGACATGACTTCACCAATGATTTAGATACTATGACCAAAGAAAATCAAAGATATTTTGGCGATTGGGTGACTTACAAGGACTATTCTGATGTTGGATATTATTTGGGAGCAAAGTTTATTTGGTTCCTTTCCAATCAATATGAATTGGATGAAATAATCTTATTGGATATGGATGATGTTATAAAATTATTGAATCAATTTATTTCAAATCCTAAGGAGAAAATATGAAAAAAATGATTCTAGTAGGCGGCGATTTGGCTGCTGGGAAAACTACATTTGCAAAAAAAATTGGACAAAATTTGAGTCTGGTTGTGATTAATAAAGACATTGTGAAAGAAATATTGGGTGATACTATCGGATTTAAAGATCGAGCTGAAAATCTTCGTCTTAGTATTGCTACTTTTGAATTGTTTAAATACTTAGCACAAGAATTTATGGAAAAAGAGATTAGTTTTATTTTGGAAAGTAATTTTCGAGAACATGAATTACGATATCTTGAAGAGTTAACAAAAAAGTATCATTATCAAGTGACTGCATTTGTTCTTACTGGTGATATTACTGTCCTTCATCAACGATTTATGGCACGAATTGCTAGTAAGACACGAAATTTGGTTCACCAAGCAGTGGATTTAAGTTCGGAAGCAGATTTTAGAGAGCTTATTCTTTCTTCACGGAAAGTAAATTATTTTGGAAATATTTATTATATCGATACTACGAATTTTACTTTCGACTTTTCTAAAGTGAAAGAATATATGAGTAATTGATGCTGCTAATCCATATGGAATCACACCTATGGATTTTTTATTTTTTCTTTAAAAAACGAATAAAGCGTGGTATAATATCGGTATTGAAATGAGGATTTATCATGGAAAAATATCGTGAACAAATTGAGAAATTTGTACCCACTTGTGAACAAGAAATAAAAGACAAAGAACTGATTTTAGAGTGTATTGATACCTATCAAAATAAAATTCTTACTCGTGAGATTAAAATTGCCCATTTAACAGCGTCAGGATTAATTTGCAATCATGACTTTACAAAGATATTGATGGCTTACCATAATATCTATGATAGTTGGTCATGGACTGGTGGTCATGTTGATGGTGATTTTGATTTATATGAAGTAGCATTAAAAGAAGCAACGGAAGAGGTTGGAATCACCAATCTTAAAGCTTTTTCTTCTGATATCATTTCTTTAGAAATTCTACCAGTTTATGGGCATATTAAAAGAGATCAGTATGTAAGTTGTCATTTGCATTTAAATGTCACCTATGTTTTTATTGCTGACGAAAACGAAAAAGTTAAAGCCAAAGAAGATGAAAATAGTGGTGTCATGTGGATTAAAGAAAGAGAATTAGAAAAATACTGTACTGAGGAAGAAATGATTCCTGTTTATCGAAAAATTATCAATTCTGTTTTGAAAATAAAAAATGAAAGAGTGTAAATTATGAAAAAGTTTATTTGTGTATTATTAATTTTTGGACTATTTTTTCTTTTTTCATCCCAATTGGTGGTTCGTGCGGATGAGCCCGATGCATTTTTAATTGTCACCAATCCTGGTGAAGATACATCAAAAGAAATGAATGTCGCTTGGCACTCCACTATTTTAGGAACTTTTGTTGAATACACAACAAAAGAGGATACTGGTTTTGCTTCAGCAAAGCAAGTATTGGGTGAGTGTAATGCGGTGACTTATTATGATGATGGAATATATGCCAATATCACTGATTATAAGTGTGATGCTACCTTAACCAATCTGACAAGTGATACTGAATATATCTATCGTGTTGGCAAGACGAATTTTTCTGCAGTATATGGTTTTACAACATCAGGAACAAGTGCTTTTACCTTTATGTATTTTTCTGATGTGCATGTGTACCCCAGTACTCCATCTCGTTATAATTCAGCACAAAACCTTATTAATACGATTGAAAGCAAATATCGTAATTTGAAGTTTATTGTGACAGGTGGGGATATGACTGCTTATGGTAGCGTTCGTGATCAATGGACAAGTTATTATACACTATCGATGTTTTCTAAATACATGATTGCCAGTACCCCAGGAAATCATGAATACTATAATCGTAAAGCAGAATTATATGCTGATAGTCGAAAATACTTTGATATGTATTCCAACAATCCCGACAATGGCGCTGCAGGGGTAGAAAATGGTAGCTATTTCTTTCAATATGGGAATGTCTTATTTATCTCCCTTGATTCAGAAGCGTGGCGTTTAGCAAGTCAACCTGATGAATATGAAACCAACCAAAAAGAATGGCTTGAGAATGTCCTTGAAAATAATCCAAGTCAGTATACAATTTTATTTCATCATTATTTTTACTATGCAGGAAATGAAGTTGGTAGTTATATGAAAAGTTTACAACCAATTATTGACAAGTATGGAGTTGATCTAGTTTTAACGGGTCATGACCATGTATATACAAGAAGTAACCGCATCTATAATGGAACGAATGGTACCGATAGTAAAAAAGGAGCAATTTATATTACAGGAAGTGCGATTGGGGATCGTTTAGAAGCGGAATCTTATTTATCTACTGATGTCTATGTGGCGAAAAAGATTAGTAATACCAGTGTAGCGATGGGAATTACAGTTTCTACTGAAAATTTGATGGTTAAAACCTACAATGAAGCAGGAACTATATTAGATCAAATTGCTATTCCAGCAAAAATGGCCAATTTTGATGTTGTTGCTAGTATGAAAGATATAAAAACTGAAGTCAGTGAAAATTTCACACAATCAAAATTGGTTTATCCAAATGAATTCTTTGCGAAAGCTTATAAAATAGAATTGCTAGAAGGTACAGAAAGTATTAGTAGTTTTAGACCTTTAGACAACCAAACGTCTCTTATCATTCCTAACTTGAAAGCAAGCGATTATCGTAAGAATTATACAATTAATGTGTATTTTCGTGATGGGCAAATTGCCACCAAAGAACTAGAATTGATTAACCCTAATGCCGCTTTTGGAAAAATTGAAAATGTTAGAATTATTGGTGACAAGTTGGTTTGGGATAGTCAAATAGATAATGAAATGCTAACAAAAATTGCTATTTTTGCCAATGATACACTTCTAACTGAAGTCGGTCCTACAGCAAAAGAAGCATCATTATCAAGTTTGAATATCAAACAAGAAAATAATATTATAGTTCAAGCTTTAGATAGTAACGATAAGGTTTTATTTTCAACATCGCTAATTTATGGGGAAACTTACATTCCAATTGAAGTTTATTTTTCTGTAGATACTATTGAATTAGAAGCTGGTGAGAGTGAACCATTAGTAGTAACGGTATCACCAAACGAAGAAGTTACATTAGAATTCTCATCGAGTGATAGTAGCGTTGTTCGTATTGAAGGGCAAAATATAATCGCCATTAAAGAGGGCGAAGCAACAGTCACAGTAACAGTGGTTGGTCATGAAGAAGCAATCGACACACTAACTATAAAAGTTAATAAAGTAGAGGAGCCTGAAGAGCCAATCGAGGAACCAGAAGAGCCGATTGAGGAACCTGAAATTCCAGTTGAAACAAAGGGTTGTCAAGCAGGAATGAGTTTGTGGTATTTACTAATTCCGCTAGCTTTAATCTTTATTCGTCGCAAGAAATATTAAAATAGAAGTGTTTCGTATTATGTTATATGCGAAACACTCTTTGTTTAGAAAACGATTTTCATACCTTGAAAAAGCATAGAAAAGGGAGTATAATAATAATATATACTAAGAAAGGAATTGTCGTATGCAATTATTTGTAACAGTATTAGTAAAAGGTGAATACATGCCGAAAATACTTAAAAAACTTTCAGATAATAATTTTCATGGTAGTGTATTGACTACTATGAGTATTAAGGACGCTTTGCTTAATTCTAACATTGATGAAGGACCTGTTTTTGGGGGTATCTCAAGAGTTGTAAATTACACTCAAGATTCACGACCAATGTTATTTATTGTAGTGAAAGATGATGAAGAAGTAAAAACATTAGGAAAACTCGTTAATGAGGCTACCAATGGAATAGCTGATAAAGGATTCATGTATTCTGTACCTGTTAATTTTGCAGAGGGCATTTAAATAAGATAATTTATGAACTTTTTGATAATGATAGCCATAGCTCTATTGGCTGGGTTACTTTCTACAAGACTAATGAAATTAGTCAAACTACCAAATGTAACTGGATATTTAATTATCGGTCTATTAATTGGACCACATTGTATTAATATCGTGGGCAAAGAAGAGGTTACTTCTTTGTCTTTGTTGATTGAAATTGCGTTAGGATTTATTGCCTTTTCTATTGGTGGTGAATTTAAACTTGAAAACTTAAAGAAAATTGGTAAAAATGTTTTTATCATTACCTTTATTCAAGCATTTTTGGCACTAGTTTTTGTTGATATTTTCTTAATTGTATTGGGATTGATCCAGGGGACGCTACAAGAAAACCTACCATTAATTTTAGTACTAGGAGCAATTGCTACTGCAACTGCACCAGCAGCTACATTAATGGTTATTAGACAGTATAAAGCGCGAGGAAAACTAACCGACACGTTATTACTTGTCGTTGCCCTAGATGATGCGTTTGGATTGGTTCTTTTCGCAATATCATTAGCGATTGCGAAAGTATTTGCTAATGGTGAAGCAATCACATTTACTAGTATTGCTTTGCTACCATTATTAGAGATTGTTATTTCTTTGGGTATTGGCGCAGTATTGGGATTTATTTTATCATTAGCTACAAGATTTTTTCATTCCCGTGCAAATCGTTTAATATGGATGATTGTGGTAGTGTTTGCTGGCGTTGGTTTAACACAAATTTTACCATTTGCTGTCTCTCCTCTTTTGCTATGCATGATGATTGGAGCAGTTTTCTGTAATACAAATAACAATTCACTGGTCATTTTAGATGGTATCGAGCGATGGACACCACCACTATTTATGCTGTTTTTCATCATATCTAGTGCTGAATTAGATTTAAGAGTCATTCCTACTGTAGGATTAATAGGAATCATCTATTTGGTTGCTCGTTCAGGGGGAAAATATTTCGGTGCATATCTAGGATCAACGATTGTGAAAGAAGAAAAATCAATCCGTAATTACTTAGGATTGGCATTGCTACCACAAGCTGGTGTTGCTATTGGTATGGCAAAAATTTCCTCAGAAGCTTTACCAAAATACTCAGCGCAAATTCTTGCCGTGGTATTATGTGCTACTTTAATCTATGAATTGGTAGGACCTGTTGTTACGAAGTTTGCTTTGAAAAAAGCAGGTGACATTCAGCCAGAACCACCGATTGTAAAAGTAAATAAGTCGATTCATACAAAAACAAATTAATCAAAATAAGAAAAAAAAGGCCAAATAATTGGCTTTTTTTATTTGTTTGAAAGAAATATAATTTCCTTTATTAATGTTTTTTTTCTTGCTATAATTAATTAACGTGTGAAAAGTGTCTCCGAAAGAAAAGGAGAAGGGTATGAAAAAAACCATATTGGTCATTGTTGGGATTTTACTATTGATATTAATCCCTCAGAACGTTCAAGCAGATAATAACTTACCTAATTGGGAATTCCTTCCTAATGGATATAATTATTTAGAAGATGAAAATTTTGATTACACTGTTAGCAATCCTATTAATTATGGAATGGTTACATGTCGTAACTATATTCGTATCAAACCAAGTGTAACGTATATGTTAACTATTTTTGCTTATCAAGAAGCAGAAATATTAACTGTTCGCACAAAGGCGTATGATGCAAATAAACAAATGATTAGCACGTTGCAAGCAACAGCAGTATCGAGAGGAGAAGATAAATACTATCAAATTGTTACTCCCAGTAATGCCAAATACATCGATTTAGAATTTGATGTTATGGAAGATTATGGTGCTAATCTAGGATTATACGAGGTTGAAAACAACTATGCTTTGATTGAAGCAATCGATTATAATACATATTCTAATTTATCAGCGCTTCAATTACGCTATCAAGGGCCAAGCCTAGACTATAGCCCTGTCATTAGTAACAATCATGGTTTGTATATTACAAGTTGTGATAATCCAGTAAGTATGGCGACAATCACTTCTGCAATCAAAGCAATGGATGATCATGATGGTGATATTACGACACAGATTACCATTACCAAGAATGAATATCTTGCTAATATGAATACTATAGGTCAATATGAAATTGTTTATTTTGTCGTTGACAGTAGTGGCAATACTGCCACACTATCTGTTTTTATCTGGGTAAAAGATATGGCTTCCCCAGTAATCAGTGGGGAAAATAGTTATAGTACAAATCAATATACGCCATTATCTTTGAGTGATATCAAAAGTGCCTTAAGTGCCGAAGATAATTATGATGGTAATCTTACCACTTATATTACAGTTAAATCTGATGCATATACGAGCAATGCCACGACTCCGGGCACGTACAGCATCATCTTTACAGTTTCAGATACATCAAATAATAGTTGTGATTATCCGGTTACAATCATTGTAAGTTATGTTGATAACATTGCCCCAGTCTTCAGTGGAACGTTTCGTTATGAAATTGCGAATAATCAAAGGTTAACGCTTCAAGATATTCTTGAGAACATTGTTGTTGAAGATAATGATGATGGTATTATTACGAGTCGCGTTACCGTTGAATATGATTACTATTCTCATGCTCCGACTCGTGTCGGTACATTTAAAATTGGATTAATTGTCAGTGATAATCGTATGAACACCGCTAGAAAAGAAATAATCGTTGTTGTAATGGATGAAACAAGTCCAATTTTTATGATTGATACACAAATAATTAATATTGATATCAGCAATAATAATATGGAAATTAGTGATTTTGTTCAATTTCTCGAACGAACACAGACGATTAAACAAAATCTAAATTATAGTGTAATCGAAGATGAGTATAGTGAAAATAAAAATACTCCTGGAACATACAAAGTGCTTTTGGATGTTGAAGGAGAAGAGTTGGAACTACAGGTGAATGTTTTTGAAAATCTTGTTCAAGAATCAGTTGAGGTTGATTTTATTGATTTAGTTGTCAATTTTTTTATCACTTTGTGGGGAAAGATTGCTGCTTTCTTTAAGAGAATTTTTTAATTCTCTTTTTTCTTTTTTAGTAAGAGGAACAGGGTCGTATCCTCCTTTAGAAAAAGGATTGCACCGCAAAATTCGCCACCCTGCTAATAGAGAAGCTTTAAAAAAATTAAACTTTTGATAAACACCAATCGCATAATTTGAACATGTTGGGTGGTATTTACACCATTTGCGACTATCTTCTGGTTTTGATGCCTGATATTTTTGAATAAGTTTGATTATAAAACGATTCATAAACTACCCTCCCTTATATTATACCAACATTTTTTAAATGGTAAAGAAAAATCTTTTTGCTTGTAAATAAAACGATTTTGTGGTAATATATTACATGGAAAATGAAGAGTGTGGTATTATGAAAGTTATTGTTGCTAGTGATAATCATCACGACTTAAAACTGTTGAAACAAATTGTTGATCTTCATCCCGATGCGGATCTTTTTTTACATGCTGGAGATAGTTGCTGTGATGAAAAAGAGCTAGAACCTTTCTTATCAGTAAGGGGTAATCAAGATTTTTTAGTGAAAAATGATTATCGCATTATTGATACTGGGAATGTGAAAATATACTTATTTCATGGTCATCGTATTCTTTTATGGCTTAATAGATTGGCAATGCTTGCGAAAAGCAATGACTGCCAAGTCATTATCCATGGACATACCCACGTCCCTAATTATCAAATTGTAAATGGTATTCATATATTATGTCCAGGTTCGTTGGCGTATCCGCGTTCTAAAAGAGGGACAACTTATGCAGTCATGAACATTACAAATGAAAAAAATATAAAAGTTGAGATAGTAGATATCTAGAGGGAAACATGAATTTTGAAAAAATAGATCTATATTATGATTTACTTGATCGTGCAGCAATGATTATATATGAGGATATCCATCTTGATTATTTTGAAGCACTATTAAGAGTCAGTCGTGACATCAATTATAACTTTGATGATACATCGTTATCTGAAGAAGCAATCAAAAAACTAGAAGAAATTTATGAAGTGATTGCTTTAGAAAGTTTTTTTAATGAAGAGATTAGATTAGCAACGGAATTATTAATTATCAAAGCCTTCAAACATATTAATTTTCCTTTGGATTTAATGACACCAGATACAATTAATTATCTTGTGGCGATGATTATCAAAACAAAATATCCAAATGATGATGTTGCCATCCTAGATACTTGTTTGGGAACCGCAAATATGTTAAATGCGATTAGCAATAATTTGGACTATGAGCCTCACTTAGCAGGAATTGAAAAAAATGAAACTATGGTTAAACTTGCTACAGCGGTATCCAACTTACAAAGTAACGTTGTTAATATATACTATCAAGATGCTGTAAAAAAGGTTCCTTTTCGCGGTGAAGTAGTTGTTGGTGATCTTGAAAGCTATGACTATGATGCTGAAGTACAACTTGAACTTTATCAACAAGGGGTTAGATATTTCCCATATTTAGTTGTTGAAGCTCGTTTAGAAAATATCGTTGATGATGGTTATTTCATTTATGTCATTGACAATGACTTTTTTAGTAAACAAGGAAACGATGCATTTCGCCACTTTCTGCTTGATAAAGCAACACTGATTGGTTTAATTGTTCTACCAGATAGTATTGTTAAGGAAGGGCATATAGGAAAAAGTATATTAATTGGGAAAAAAGCCGTTTTAGAACACTACAATATGGTAGTTTTACGATTGGAAAATTTCGCAAAAGAAAACACAGAAAAATTATTTATCGAAATAAAAGATATGATGGAACAGATTTAGGAGGAAAAGACATGAAAAAAATTATGGCAGTTAATGCCGGAAGTTCATCACTGAAATTTCAATTATTGGAAATGCCAGATGAAGTCATCATAACCGAAGGAATTGTTGAAAGAATTGGGTTAAAGGATGCTTATTATACGATTAAGTTTAATGGAAATAAAGAAAAGATAGTGTTACCAATTAAAAATCACGCTGAGGCAGTAAAAAAAGTTTTAGATGATTTGGTAGACCGCCAAATCGTAAAAAATTTAAATGAAATTGGTGGCGTTGGTCATCGTATTGTCCAAGGTGGTTGGTATTTTCAAGATTCAGCAATCGTTGATGATGATGTCATTGCTAAAATTGAAGAACTATGTGATTTGGCTCCGTTACACAATCCAGCTCACTTAATTGGTATAAAAGCCTTTTTAAAGGTATTACCTGGTGTTCCTAATGTCGTTGTCTTTGATACTTCGTTCCATCAAACGATGCAACCAGATACATATATGTATGCTCTTCCTTATGAATGGTATACAAAATATAAAATAAGAAAATATGGGGCACATGGAACAAGCCATAAATATGTCGCACATATTGCCGCTGAATTACTAAAAAAACCAATTGCTGAAACTAAAATTATTACATGCCATTTGGGTAATGGCGCTTCAATCGCTGCTGTTAAGGGTGGTATTTGCGTTGATACTTCAATGGGCTTAACACCACTGGAAGGAATTCCGATGGGAACAAGAAGTGGCAATATTGATCCTACAGTTTTAGAGTATATGGCTAAAAAAGAAGGGTATAGTATTTCTGAATTATTACTTATTTTAAACCGAAAATCAGGATATTTGGGTGTTTCTGGAGTTTCTAACGATTCTCGTGATTTAGAAGAATGCTTAGATACCAATGAGAGATGTCGTCTTGCTTTGGACATTCAATATAAGCGCATTGCTGATTATATTGGAAGCTATTATATTTTAATGGAAGGACTAGATGCCATTGTCTTTACGGCTGGTATTGGTGAAAATAGCTCACGTTGTCGGGAACAAATCATCAATAGGCTAAAAGTGTTGGGTATCAAACTTGACCCAGAAGCCAACAAAGCGCGTGGTGAAATAACAGAACTAACAACAAAAGATTCCCCTATCAAAGCATTCTTAATTCCAACAAAGGAAGAATTGATGATTGCTCGCGATGTGGTTCGCTTAACAGAACAAAACTAAATAGAATACTCAGGTACCAAACATTTGTTTGGTACTTTTTTTATATTGATAAAAAGAAATGCGAAGCCTTTTTCCTAATATATAGATATAGGAGGAAGAAATATGAAACTATTATTGTTGAACTTAATGCTAATATTTTCACCATTTTATTGTCATAATGAGGTATTTACGACTGCAGATGAAGAAGATGTTGTACCATATTTTGATGATGAGAAAGTGATTACTAAAATTGATGAGGATGAATATAGAAAGGGAATTGAATTTAGTAAGGATTTATTCTTGTTGAAACATAATTATGATTATCATATCACAAAAACCATTGGTATCAGTGATAACAGTTATTATCTAATTGGAAGAGTGGATACAGGTAATCATCCTTTTCGAACGGAAAACTTACCAGAGTTTCCTTATCTTGCTTATTATGAAAACGAGGAACTCATTTGGGAAGAAGTTCTTATCGACTGGGGCTATGGTGTGATTAAAGATGCCCTGATAGATGATGAGGATATTATTATAATTGGTAACTATGAAACCATTACGCAAGCGAATATGATTGTAATTGCAAAGTTTAATACCAATGGAGTTTTAAAAGACAAAATTTTATTAGGAGGGAATCATATTAGTGAAGGAAATAGTATTTTTAACTATCAAGATCGATATTATTTTGTTGGTACTACCTTCGCTAATGATGGCGATTTTTATTCTCATCATGTAAACAACCAAAATGTTGTTGTTGGCTTTGTAAATAAGAAAAATTTTCAGGTTCACGAGGTTAGTTTGCTGGGAAACGATGGTAATAATCAGTTATATGGAGCACAAATGAACAATGATAAACTTTATATTTATATGCAGTTTGCTGGTTCTGGTTATTTTACTAATGCAAATGAAGACGGAGAGTTCCGTGCGATCGTAAGCTACGATTACCGCTTAGAATACCAAAATCATGTTTCTTTAGATAATCAATATCGATTTAAGAAGTCAGAGCTGGTTATAACAAAAGATAAGTTAGCAATTATCAGTCATGATTATTGGGATAATGGTTTGATGTTTTCTTATTATGATTGGGAACTCAATATGTTGAATGAAACCAAATTAAAACTTAGTTATGATGAAGGAAGATTCTACGATTATGCAATTACTATTGGGGACTACATTACCATTTGTTGTAATATGAAAAAAGGGAATTCTTATGCTTACAAATTTATAATTTTTTCGAGTGATTGGCAAATGATTCATCAAACAGAAAGGCCTAGTACAAACAATGATATTCCTGTTTCTGTATATCTTATCAACAACATTATTTATTGTTCGAGTCTAACAAAATGGAATGGTTACCAACAACCCTATTTGGAAAGCCATTTGCATATAAAAATAAACGATGCGTCGGTATCTTTTAATGGCTTATATTTATCAAGTAGGGCGCTAACAAACAATCAAAATGGTAGTATATTTGGAAAAACAACCAATTTATATGAGTATAGCTTAGGAGAGTATACTTTTGTTTTACCTTCTGTAATCGAGGTGCCGGTGAGAATAAATATTGTAAATAAAGAAACCTATGATTGTGGCTTGATTCTTGATTTTAATGGCATAGGCTACTTAAATGGTGAAAAAATTGATGCAGGTTACGTTTGTTGGCAAGAAGGTAGTTACTTACTTGAACTTCAAGGAGTAGATAAAACACTATATTATACATTCACAGTAAAGAAAAAATCGCTTGGTATGACTGATATTTCTATCATGGAGCATATCGATTTTAAGCAACAATATCAAGTAGAGAGTCCCCCAAAAACAGATAAAATAACCATTCGTTATCAGGAACAAAAGCAATCTTCATCATCGTACTATATTTATATTCTCTTAACAATTGCCATTATAGGTGTTGCTATTGGTTTGGTTATTCCGCAAAGGAGAAAGAAAAATGATTAAAATCGCATTGTTATTTGCAAGCATGATATTTACTTATAATTCTAATTGGGGAATGATAACAGAAGAGATAATAGTACAAGCAGAAATCATTTGGAGTGATGGAATCACAAGTTTAATCAAAGAAGATGAAGAAAACTATTTGATTGAAAATAGGAGTGGTTGGAAATACGATCTTAATGACATAACGAATCCTCATATTGTTCGCTACCTTGATAATCTTGGTATCATTTATTTTCAAGGGACAGAACTTTATTTCTTAGAGCTTAATCAGAATGGTATGGTAGTTAATCACACTTTAGTTATAAGAGATGCGATGATTGAAATCAATCAGTTTTTTACCGATGATGGTGATTTCTATATTCTAGGATCAATAGCCAATTATGATCATACAATTATCAGTTATTGCCAAGAGTTGGCTTTAAAAGATATTATGATTATTAAAATAACCGCTGACCATCAAATTTTCACGTATGCCTTAGGAGGAGCAAAGGATGAAGTGGGGTTGGGATTGATTATTGATGGTGATCGATCATTTTTATTCTTTCGTAAAGATCCACTATCGGGTGGAGATTTTGCTTATAGTGGTATTGGTAACAATGTATTAGGGATTGCTGTACTAGATGCACAAATGCGCATCATCAATGACATTGCAATTAATGATGTAGTTCATTTTCAAAGCTATTGTTTATATGACAATATGCTTTGCTTGATGATTGACCATCAATTATGTTATTTTAGTGATAGTTTAGAAAGCATTCACAAAGTTCATTTAAATGATACCTTTTGTTATACGCAAATGGGGAAAAACGGCTTGCTTTTATTGATTAGCTCAGAAAAAATTCGTTTGTTTGATCTCGGAAAAATGGAAATCATCGGGGAAACACAAAATAAAGATTACTATGAAGGTATGTTTTTATACACAAATAGAGGAATATTATATTTGCATCAAAACAAAGTTTGGTTATTAGATTTTTATTGGGATGAAGAGAGGTTGACTACGCTTTATGGTTTAGCAGAGATGGTTGAAGAAAAATATGACCCAGCTTACAATCCTCAGATTTATGGGAAGTATCAGCAAACAACAAGGTATCAAAGTAAAGTTGGCATTGAGTTTTCGCTTGTAAAGGAAATTGAAGTTCCTTTGGAAGTGAATATAATAAATGGTGGTATTTATCCAATAAACTATAAACTTTTATTTACTGGAAAAGCATATATTGATGGCAATGAAATATTAAACAATTATGCCTTGAACGAAGAAAAAGAAGTTAGGTTGGATTTGGTTGGTGCCAATGGTGAAATAAATACATTCTGTTTTTTCATCTCTTGCAAACAAATCGCTTTTGTTGAGGATATGCATAATGGTGCTGATTTTGAAGTGTATGCTTCACAAGCATATAAACTCATTTATGAAGTTACAGGAATTCAAGCGATTGAGAAACTTTTCATTGATGGACAAGAAACAACTGATTTTGTTTATTATCAATCGACGAATAAATTAGTCATCAATCTTGTTGCTCCTCATACGTATGGCAATCATCAATTAACAATAAATAAAGTGACATATCGGAATCTTGATCATACAGACACTCATGATTTATCATTTACTTATATTGTTAAGGTTATAAGGGAAGCTCCTTTGATTGAATTAACCAATATTAATACAACGATGAGTGTTAGTTTCCAAGATCCTGACAAGACGATTCGTTATTTTGAAATCACCTTAATGAATCAGGATAAGGAAGAAATTGTGTCATATCCAATTGCTGATAGTGAGATATTGCTTCCTTGGTTGGCATTAGATCAAGAATATCAAGCAATGGTGAACCTTGTTTATGATGTTGGTAGCCTTCATTATCAACGTCAAAAGTTACTTGATTTTACTTTTATCGCGCAAGCGAATAACACTCCCATTGGTCATATTACCATTAACCGCTTTGGTGATAGTCTAGAAAAGTTTTCCTTTGCTTTTACAGATAGTTTCAACAAGACCTCCCTGATTACAGCAAAAATGGGTGATAAAATTATTTTTCAAAAAAATAATAACAACAATCACAATTTATTACTATGGAGTATAGGTGTTATGATTATTAGCACAGGGGTTGGCTATGGCTTTAGAAAAATCAAACACACCAAAAATTAATTTTGTAATGGAAAAAGTTTGATAATATGTTATACTATAGATAGATAGATTAGCTTAATGCGCGATGCATTTTGAGGTGATTGGATGTTGAAGCAAGAAGAAACAAGTAAATATGTTAATTTGTATACAGAAACCGAGTATTCTTTATTGTCATCACCGAATAGATTGGTATCGTTAATTGCAAAAGCCAAAGAGTATGGTTATCAAGCGTTAGCCATCACTGATTTGGATAACATGTATGGAGCTTTGAAGTTCTATATGATGTGCCAAGAAAATGGTATTAAACCAATTATCGGTATCAATGTAACTGTGGTATCTACGTATAACTTTTATAATTCTTTATTGTTATATGCAAAAGATAATCAAGGTTATCAATCGCTTCTTAAGATTGCAACACTTGCGAAAAAAAGCAAAGATGGTATTGATTTAAAAACCATTAGTAGCAATGCTCGCAATTGTTTGGTAGTCATTCCCAGTGATGAAAACGAAATTGTAAAGCTGTACCGAGAAGGTAGTTTCGAAGAAGCAAAGAGGATGATTGGTAAGTATCAAACGTATTTTTCGGATATTTATTTGGGAATCGATTTGCAAACAATTGATATGAAAAATATGGCAAGTGATTTGATTGATTATGTTACTTCGCTACAACTTCAAGTGGTAGCAATTAATAAAACAAGTTATCTTGATCATGATGATTTTGAAGCATATAAAATGTTGAAGTGCATAGGTTTATCATTAAATGATTATCCATACACAGAAAAAGAAATGAACCAAACCTTTATTTCTCCCACTATGGCTAAAGACTTATTTCGTAAGTATCCACAACTAGTGAAAGAAACAATTCATATTGCCAATAAATGTAATGTTGCGATTGAATTTGGTCGTTATAAAATGCCAGTATATTCAGGAGATATAGAGAATACAGATCATTATCTCAAGGAATTGGCGATGATTGGTCTTAATAAAAGGTTAAAAGGGAAAACTTTTGACTATGAAAAATATCGTCAACGATTATTGTATGAACTCGATGTTATTATTAAAATGGGTTTTAGCGATTACTTTATCATTGTGTATGATTTTGTTAAATATGCGAAGAAAGCAGGAATTCTAGTTGGCCCTGGTAGGGGGTCAGCACCGAGCTCTTTGGTTTCCTATTCACTAGGAATCACCGATATTGATCCGCTGGAATATGACTTGCTCTTTGAGCGTTTTTTGAATCCTGAACGTATTTCCATGCCTGATATTGACATGGATTTTCCTGATAATCGCCGTGATGAAGTCATTGAATATGTTGGTAGACGATATGGTAGTGAGAAGGTAGCTCATATTTCAACATTTGGAACATTTGGTGTCCGTTTGGCAATTCGTGATATTGCTAGAGTGATGAAGATGAGCGATTTATATCTGAATGAGATTTTAAAATATGCTGGTAATCGCTTTGAAACAATGGCAGAAATTGCCAATGACAATCCGTTATTACAAAAGATGATTAAAGAGAATGAAAAGATACATTATCTAGTTTCATTAGTTTATAAACTAGAAGGCTTACCACGACATATTTCTACTCATGCAGCAGGAATTATTATGGCTGATGTTGATTTGGTAAACTACACTCCTTTACAGGATGGTATCAATGGTCTTTCTCAAACACAATATGAAGCGAGCGATTTGGAAAAGATTGGTTTGGTAAAAATAGATTTTCTAGGAATTAGAAATCTTACTATTATTGATGAAGTCATTGCCAAGACGGGTAGTAAAATGAGTGTCAATGCGATTCCACTTGATGATAAAGAAACATATAAAATGATTGCTAGTGGAGATACGGATGGGTTGTTTCAACTAGAATCAGGAGGTATGCGAAAGACATTAATGATGATGAAAACGAGCGAGTTTAATGACATTGTTAATGCAATTGCGTTGTTTCGACCAGGGCCAAAAGACATGATACCTTCTTTTGTAAAACGAAAGTTTGGCCAAGAAAGAATTGAATATCTTCATCCTGATTTGCGGGATATTCTAAAATCTACATATGGTATTATTGTATATCAAGAACAAATTATTCAAATTGCTCAGAAGTTTGCTGGCTATACCGCTGGTCAAGCTGACATTCTAAGGCGAGCAATCACAAAGAAAACAGCAAGTGTTTTGGTGGCTGAGCGGGAACGATTCGTTCGTAAAGCAACAAAGCAAGGGCATACTTTAGCAATTAGTAATGAGGTTTATGATAATATTGTCAAGTTTGCAAACTATGGGTTTAATAAATCGCATTCGGTAGCTTATGCCCTAGTTGCTTATCAAATGGGATACTTAAAATGCCACTACTATAAGCATTTTATGGCGGTATTAATGAGCAACACAATAGGAAGTATTCGCCTGATAAAGTCATATATAAAGAACTGTAATCGTCGAAATATTAAGGTTTTTTTACCTTCTATCAACCATAGCGGTGCTGATTTTGTTGCTACGGAAGAAGGAATTTATTATTCTTTTTTAGGAATCATGAATTTGGGAGCTTTGACTTTAAATTCTCTTTTGGAAGAAAGGGAAAAAAATGGTTGTTATCAAAATTATGATGAGTTTATTGGTAGAACAAAGGATATTCTAAATAAGCGAATTGTTGAAAGTATGATTTATGCTGGAGCACTTGATTGCTTTAAAATCCCACGCAAACAAATGGTGCTGGAGTATGAAACTAGTTTGGAACTAGCAAATTATGGGGCGATTTTAAAAGATAAATTATCAGAACATATCTTTAATGACGAGGAATATAGTTTTGAAGAAATTTCTCGGTTAGAAAAAGAACATTTAGGGTTTAATTTAAAATATGATGTTTTCATGAAATATCCGAATATCAGGGAAAAATATAAAACAATTTCTATTTCTGATTTAACAATAGGACAACAACAAAAGATTTTATTTACTATTGACCATATTAAGGTGATTAAAACAAAGAAGAATGAAGAAATGGCTTTCCTAGAAATTAATGATGATGTTGATACGATTGATGCCGTGGTGTTTCCAAGGGTTTATCAAGAGCATTCAGAAAAACTGGGATACGGAATTGTTTATGTTGGTGAAGGCAAAGTAGATATTCGTGATAATAAAAAGCAAATGATATTAGAAAATATTTATGTTGTGAAATAAAAAAAATGTGATATAATAATGAATTATTACAGTGAAAGATAGATAGGAATATAGAGGTATGTTATGATTAAAAAGATAGGTGTTTTAACATCAGGTGGTGATGCTCCGGGCATGAATGCAGCAATTAGAGCTGTTGTTCGTACTGCAATTCAAAAGGGAATTGAGGTTTATGGAATCCATGATGGCTATTTGGGAATGTATGAAGGTCGTATCGAAAGATTGTACCGTAAATCAGTTTCTGAAAGACTAGGATTGGGAGGAACTTTTTTAGGGACAGCGCGTTTAAAGGATTTTGCAAAGAAAGAAGTTCGCCAAATTGCGATTGATAACTTAGCTATTTATGGAATCGATGCTGTTGTTACTATCGGTGGTGATGGTACATATCGAGGAGCGTTAGCACTTTCGGAAATGGGAATTCATACTGTAGGCGTTCCAGGAACCATTGACAATGATATTAGTGGTACAGATTTTACCATAGGCTTTGATACTGCCTTAAATACAGTTGTTGAGGCTGTAGATAAGCTTCGTGATACATCGAGTAGTCATCGACGTTGTAGTATCATTGAAGTAATGGGTAGAAACTGTGGCGATATTGCTGTTTGGACAGCAATTGCTGTTGGTGCAGAATTTGTTGTCAGTAAAGAAACTGGCTTTGATTTGCAAGCAATCATTGATAATGTAACTCAAGCAGCAAAGGCAAAAAATCATGCGATTATTATCGTTGCTGAAAACATGGTTGATGTGAACTGGTTGGCAAAAGAAGTGAGTGAAAAAACTCCTTTTGATGCACGAGCAACGATACTAGGTCATATTCAACGAGGTGGAAGACCAACCGCGAAAGATCGTGTTTTGGCTTCAGAAATGGGTTACAAAGCAGTAGAAGCCTTACTCAATGATGAAACAGGGGTCTGTGTTTGTCAACGCAACAACCAAATTATAACAATGCCAATCAATGATGCACTTGGGGATGATACACCACCAGTGTTAGAAAAATACAAAGTATTTAAGGTTTTATGGTAGGAGAAAATTTTATGGAAACGAAAAACAAAAAAACATGTTATGTGACAACGCCTATATATTATTCGAGTGGGAATGTTCATATAGGCAATTCATATACAACAATCGCTTGTGATGTTTTTGCTCGCTACCATCGCCTTAAAGAAT
>Ga0265294_10001352_pt1 | contig 33065 bp, 30 predicted proteins | sample MunlanPumphouse3_FD_192504 | JGI IMG/M metagenome (GOLD analysis project Ga0265294, IMG submission 192504) | Groundwater microbial communities from a municipal landfill in Southern Ontario, Canada - Pumphouse #3 | ecosystem: Environmental > Aquatic > Deep subsurface > Groundwater | place...
TTGGACGAGGAAGATATTGGAAATAGCAATCAAGAAAATAGTGAGAGTATTTTAGATAAAGATGAAGTTCAAGAGGTACAAAATCTTCTTCAAGAGGCTGAGAAAGATGATGATGACTTAGATGATTTAGACTTTGAAGATTTTGATTTGGATGATGAAGAGTTAGATCTTGATGGTTTAGAAGATGAAGAGTTGGATGAACTTAGTCTTAGTGGTTTGGATAAATTAGAACTTGATGATGAGAGCAAAGAGGGAGAAAAAATAAAAAAAGATGATGAATTTAATCTTGATAGCTTAGAAGATTTTGATTTTGAGGATGAAGAGGCTCAAGATGAAGCGATTGATGAGATTGATGAGATTGATAGCAAGGTCGAAAAAGAAGAGGTAGTTGAAGATATAGAAGAAGACAAAGCACAAGAGACCAAAGATGACGAGTTTAGCCTTGATAACTTAGATGAACTAGAAGAGTTTGATCTTGAAGATGAATTAGCTCAAGAAGATGCATTAGCTCAAGAAGATGATATAGAAGAGCCTCAAGATGAAGATTTGCAAGATAGTGTAAAAGATGAAGATTTTGATGAGTTACAAGAGGCAGACGAGATGCACGAAGAGTTAACTCAAGAAGATGAGCTAAATATTGATGATATAAGCGATGATGATTTAGAGAGTACAATTGAAGATGCCGTTCTTGGACTTAGCGAAGAGGACTTAGAGAGTGAGCTTGATGAGGATGCGTTACTAGATATAGATATGAGTGATATTGATGAATTAGAATCGTTAAATGCTAGAGATATCAAACTAGCTATTGGCGAAGAGGTCGAAGATGAGGTGCAAGAAGAGTTTGAGGAGTTTGATGAAAATGAATCTCAAGAGCTTCAGGAATTAGAATTGCCACAAGAGATAAGCTCTGATGATGAGGGAGTAGAGTCCCTTAAAAAACTTCTAAAAGCACTTTCAGATAAAGATGTAGCAGCATCTTTAAAAGGTATGAAGATAAATATTAACATAACATTGGGCGATAAATGATGTATAAAAAAAACGGTGTTGTTTTAGTACTCTCTGGCCCTAGTGGCGCTGGAAAAAGCTCCCTAATAAATGCAATAGCAGATGATATAGGTGACTACTATTTTTCCATCTCTACGACTACCCGCCCTATGCGAAAGGGAGAAGTAGAGGGAGTTCATTACTATTTTGTTAGCAAAGAGGAGTTTCAAAAAGATATAGAGCAAGACCTTTTTTTAGAGTATGCACTAGTGCATGGAAATTACTATGGAACATCTCTAAAACCTGTTAAAGAAGCTTTGAGTCAGGGTAAGTTAGTAATCTTTGATATAGATGTACAGGGAAATACAGCCATAAAAAACAGGTTAGGAGATATTACGACATCAGTATTTATAACTCCTCCATCTCTATCAGAGTTAAAAAAGAGGCTAGTAGAACGCTCAACAGACTCTAGCGAGGTGATTGAAAATCGCATAAAAATGGCTAAAAGAGAGATTCAACGGACTTCGGAATATGACTTTGTGGTAATAAATGATGATTTTGATCTAGCAACAGATGTGTTAAGACAGATTGCAAAAACAGCAAGAATAAAAATCCCAACTCACAGAATAAATGAATTTGTTCAAAAATGGGAAGATATAGAGTAATAGCTTCTATTTTGCTCTAAGCGATAAGAGTAATTACAGCAAATTATAGCTATACTCTCGCAATAATTTTATAAAAAAAGGAAAGAACATGGGAATGCCTGGTGGAACTGAACTACTAATAATATTTGGAATTATCGTACTTTTATTTGGTGCAAAAAAGATACCTGACCTAGCAAAAGGGCTTGGTAAAGGAATCAAAAACTTTAAAAGCGAGATGAAAGAAGTTGATGAGGCTGAAATGGCTTCTACTGATGCTCCTAAAAAAGTAGAAACTGAAACTACAACTACAGCTTCAACAGAAGCTCCAAAAACTACAACACAAGCATAACTTTGAAACAACGAGTATCATCACTTTTGCGTGAAAAATTTGATTGTGACGTTGTTTTAGAAAAACCAAAAGATAGAAGTTTTGGACATTTTTCTACGCCAATAGCTTTCTCTTTAGCCAAAGAACTTAGAAAATCTCCAATGCTTATAGCTGAGGAGATAGCATCTTCATTTGATAATCATGAAATTTTCTCTAGTGTTGAATCTTTAAAAGGCTATCTTAACTTCCGTCTTAGCGAAGATTTTTTAAACGAGTATGCTTCTTGGGCCTTAGAAAATCAAGATGAATTTGGCAAACAAGAAAAAAAAAGTAAAATCTTACTAGAATTTGTAAGTGCAAATCCTACAGGACCACTTCATATTGGCCATGCAAGGGGCGCAGTTTATGGAGATACTCTTTATAGATTAGCAAAACATTTGGGTTATGATATTACTGCTGAGTACTATGTAAATGATGCTGGTAACCAGATAGACTTGTTAGGGCTCTCTATCCAACTCTACGGTAGAGAAAACATCTTAGGCGAGAGTGTAGAATATCCAGAGAGTTACTATAGAGGTGACTACCTTGATGCCCTTTCTCACGATGCTGTGGCAAAGTTTGGCAAAGAGATTCTAAGTGATGAATCTCGCCAAAAAGAGCTAGCACTTTGGGCTAAAGATGGAGTTATGAAGATAGTAGTTGGTACTCTTGCCGCTACAAATATCCATTTTGATAGCTTTGTAAATGAGTCATCTTTATATGATGATTGGCAAAGAGTTATGAAGAAGATGGGTGCTGGCATCTACGAAAAAGATGGTAAAGTTTGGATAGCTTCGCAAGTAAAAGGTGATGATAACGACAGAGTTGTTGTGCGCGAAGATGGAAGAGAAACTTATCTAGCTGGCGATATAGTCTATCATAACCAAAAGTTTGAGAGAGGCTATGATCACTATATCAATATCTGGGGTGCTGACCATCACGGTTATATCCCAAGAGTAAATGCAGCTGTTGAATATCTAGGATATGATAGCAAAAAACTAGAGACACTTCTTTCCCAAATGGTAAGCCTTTTAAAAGATGGCGAACCATACAAAATGAGCAAGCGCGCTGGAAATGTCATACTTATGAGCGATATTGTAGATGAGATAGGTTCAGATGCCCTTCGCTTTATATTTGCCTCAAAAAAGAGCGATACTGCACTAGAATTTGATGTAAGCGAATTTAAAAAACAAGATAGCTCAAACCCTATTTTTTATATACAGTATGCCCATGCAAGGATTCAAACTATCCTCTCAAAGAGTAACTTTAGTAAAGATGAAATTATGGCATCTTCACTAAAAGGACTCAATGAAAATGCAGATGCGCTACTCTTTGATGCACTTTTACTGCCAGAAGTCATAGAAGATGCATTTAGCTCTCGCCAAGTTCAAAAACTCCCAGAGTATTTAAAATCACTAGCGGCATCTTTGCACAAATTTTACTATGATGTAAGAATCATAGGAAGTGAAGATGAAGCAAAACTTCTAAAACTTTTAGAAGTTGTAGCGTTATCGCTTAGAGTAGGCTTATCGCTTCTTGGCATAGAGGCAAAAAACAGGATGACAAAAGAGGACTAATCTTCATTGCTTTAGCAGTTTTTTGGAGACTGTTTAAAGCTTACAAAATTTTCGCAAGTGATTATTTTTAGGAATGCTAACTAGTGGCATTCTCTACGATGAGTTACGCATATTAGGCTTTAATATTAAAGTACACTTTACAAACCTTCTCTACGAGGTTAAAACCTCGCTTCCAAAAGATATATTAGGCTTTAAAGCTTACAAATTTTTCGCAAGTGATTATTTTTAGGAATGCTAAGTAATGGCATTCTCTACGACTAGCTTCGCAGAGTGCGACTTTAAAATCAATGAACTACTTACAAACCTTCTCTACGAGGTTAAAACCTCGTTTCCAAAAGAGATGTTAGGCTTTAAAGCTTACAAAATTTTCGCAAGTGATTATTTTTAGGAATGCTAACTAGTGGCATTCTCTACGATGAGTTACGCATATTAGGCTTTAATATTAAAGTACACTTTACAAACCTTCTCTACGAGGTTAAAACCTCGCTTCCAAAAGATATGTTAGGCTTTAAAGCTTACAAAATTTTCGCAAGTGATTATTTGTAGGAATGCTAACTAGTGGCATTCTCTACGATGAGCTTCGCATATTAGGCTTTAATATTAAAGTACACTTTACAAACCTTCTCTACGAGGTTAAAACCTCGCTTCCAAAAGAGATGTTAGGCTTTAAAATCTAAGGCCTAGAAAAAGTTTTTGGCTTGTGTAGGCTTCGCTAAGTATTAGTGGGATCCTTTGTGCTATCTTAAATTTATTTGAGGCTAGAAACACTATAAAAGAGAAGCTTTTTTATTCAATTTGCGAATTTAGCAAAATACCATAAATTAAGAAAGTATTTATCATAATATATGGTACTATTACCACTATATGAAGATAAATAATTTTGGATGAAAAAATGAGTATAAAAATTAGAAAAGCTTTAAGTGAAGACGCCCCTTTTTTGGCACAAATGATACTGCAGAGTTCTCGTGCTGAAAAAAAATATGGAATGTTTGATCTTATATTTGCAACTAAAAAAGATGAAGAGACTTTAAAATATTTAGAGAAGTTAACTACCACAAATGCTAAAAACTATTGTCATTACACTAACTTTTTAATAGCTGAGATAGATGGCGAGAAAGTAGGCTCGCTATGTACATATGAACCTAGGATTTCAACAAGAGACTCTTTTGTAGATGCAATAGAAGAGATAGAGAGACACAATGGCAGTAATGAATATTTAGAGATTTTAGAAGCTTGTGATTTTGAGTTAAACAAAAGAACTCTTATCTTTGACTTTATGGAAGAGATAGAGGGTTTTATAGATGTTGGAGTACTAAAGGCTCTAATGCAAAAGAGTCTTTTAACCGCAAGACTAAAGGGCTATAGAATAGCTCAAGCTATGGTTGAGATTGGCTCATTAGAGACTCTACTTTACTATAAGAAACTAGGTTTTAAAGAGGTTCGACAAAAAGAGTGCGAAATCTATAAAGAGAAGTTTGGTAGAGCAGGATTGGTACTTTTAGCTATAGAGTTCTAGCCATAGAAACATCTGCACTATCACTTCTTCCATCACTTCTTGCAATCACTTTAGCACTCTATACTAGAAGTGTTATAATCTCTTTGTTTAGTGGGATTGTCTTAGGACTTTTTATACTTCATGATTTCTCCATTGCACTTAGTATAAGAGCTATTTTTGAACTTTTTATCTCACTTCTTAGTGAGCCTTGGATTTTAAAAACACTTGGCTTTGCTATTTTGGTGGGAAGCATTATGGCTCTTATAGAGCAAAGTGGCGGTATCGAGGGTTTTGTAGAGTTTATGCAAAAGAGACTAGGCCTTGTAAAGTCCGCTAGATCTGCACTAATGCTTAGTTATGTGATTGGTTTAGCTATCTTTATAGAGTCTTCTATCACCTCTCTTATTGCAGGAGCCGTAGGTCGTGGTTTTGTTAAAGAGTATAAGATTCCAGCTGCCAAATTAGCATTTGTTTGCGACTCAACAGCAGCTCCTGTAAGTTCTTTGATAATCTTAAATGGTTGGGGCGCACTTCTTTTAGGACTCATTGCAACGCAGATACAAAGTGGTGTTATAGAAGGTGATGCTATCACTATACTTTTAGAGTCTATAGCCTTTAACTTCTATGCGATGGTAGCGCTTATTGTTACATTTGTAGCTATCTGGTTTAACATTGATATAGGTGCAATGAAGCATGCAAAATATATAAACACACAAACCACACAAGATGAACAGATAGAGAAAAAAGCACAAAGCATGTACTTTATGGTATTGCCAATGCTTGTGATGGTTGCTTTAGTTTTTGTATATCTCTACATTAGTGGAGATGGAAATCTGCTAAAGGGTAGTGGATCTAGCGCCATCTTTTACACAGTTTTAACTACACTTATCTTTATGTTTTTTTACTACATACTAAAGAGAAATATGACTTATAAAACTTGGAGTATAAGTGCATTTAAAGGAGCTGTTAAACTCTTTCCCATCGCTATAATTTTACTTTTTTCTTTTGCCATAGGTGAGGTTACTAGTGAGTTAAAAACGGGAGAGTATTTGGCATCTTTAGCACAAGAGAGTTTAAATGTTTATCTGCTAGCATCTGTTGTATTTATACTAAGTTCACTTATATCTTTTTCAACTGGAACTAGTTGGGGAACTTTTAGCATTATGATACCGATAGCTGTCCCTATGGCTGTAGTGCTAGATGCTAACATCGCTTTGGTTTTAGGAGCTGCTATATCTGGTGGCATCTTTGGTGACCACAGCTCACCTATCTCAGACACCACCATCATATCTTCAATGGCAAGTGATTGTGATGTGGTTGAACATGTAAATACTCAACTCCCATATACTCTCATTAGCGCTGCAATTGCGCTTTTACTCTTTTTTCTGGCTTCTGCGCTTTTTTCCTAAGAGACTATATAAACTGTAGTTTATACAAACCTAAGAGCGACTTAAAAGTTTATGCCTTTTATTCTAAAACCTTGTTGATAGAGTAACGCATATCGTCATCAAGGTTTTCCATATTTTTTAGTAACCATCTAAGATAAGGAGCATCTGATACTGCTATCTCTTTTAGAGTTTTTCCTCTATATTTTCCAAATCTAAAGTAGTGCTCAAAGATAGGTGTTTGTGTTAACTCCACCATCTTCTCAACAGGATTTTCACCTATAAAAGAAGATTGTACTGCAACTTTGAGTTTAGATAAAAGGAGTTTTAAAACTAAAACATCTCCTATGGCATCGTGAGCTTTTACTACAATGCCAAGCTCCTCAGCCTCTTTTTCTTCCTCTTTGTAAAGCCCCATCTTGTAGCGGAAATATTGAAGTCGGTGTGACTCTTCATCGGGAAGTACATGTTTTGAAACTCTTAGAGTGTCTATAACTTTCATCTCATTTACAAAGCCCTCTTTTTGGAGCATTCCTATGTCAAAATCAGCATTGTGGATGATTAGATAGTTCTCTTTGGAGTTTAGCTCACAAAGTCTCTTGTAAGCCTCGCTATCAACGCAAGATGGTTTTCCTTCTATCATATCTGGAGTGATGCCATGAACCTCCATAGCCTCAAAGCTAATAGGAACATCACTAGAATAAAACTCGTTATGAACCTCTATCTCTTTTGCACCTAAAACCATAAAGCCTAGTTGGATTATCCTATCATTTTCGCCTATACCTGTCGTCTCAGTATCTAGTATCACATATTTTTTTGCCAAAAATTATCCTTTTTATATCTTTTTACTTATAAAGTTAACGCTAAAACTCTTCTGGGCATTAGCATCTAGTACAACTTTAAAAGAGACAAGATTACCATTTTTGTAAGAAAATTTCTCTTTTGTTTTGATGGTGCTTGTGCTATTTTTGTTAAAGGGTACTAAAACTTCTACAGTTTTTTTCTCATCAGAGGAGTTTTTTAAAGTGTAGTTTATAGTCGCATCGTAGTGCTCTTTTGTATCTGAACGAGAGATTATCTCCTCTTTTAGAGCGAGGTCAAAGCTGTTCCCAATAGCGAGTTCAACACTTGTATCCTTTGGAGTGTGAGAAATAAGTGCTTCACCTAAAAAAACTTTTTGTTTTTTTAATGGAGAATAGGTTCTAACTACCCCCTTTGGAAGAGCAACATCAAGTTTTTGCATCTTTATAATCTGTCCAACGCTATGCTTTACTTGTGAGTTTAGAGTTAGTGGGCTTGAAGTTTGTGCTCTATAGAGCCTTTTGATGTTTATATCATTTTTACTTAAAAATTTTATTTGAGTTTTTTCTTGGTCTGAGATATCTACTTTAAAATCTACACTATAAAAGTGATAGCCCTCATGTGAGAGATGCTCCACTCTTTGGCTTAAAGCCATATCTTGTGCATATCTATTTGCTATTATTGGAGTTTGTACACTATTTACATCCCCAGCTAAGACATGAAGTTGCGTGTTGTTGTAAGATTTTCCTGAGCGGTTTTCTATACTTATCCAGCCCACAAGAGCTGCCTTATCGCCATTAAGACTTAATATATAGTCACTTTTCCACGAAAGATTTCGTATTAGGTAGTCAATCTCTATCTTAGCATCTACCGCTTTTCTTGTCTCGATGTTATAGACTAAAGAGGGTTTTGTTAGAAGTGAAGTCGGGATAGTTTCAAAGATAATATCTTTTGATTGTACTGATGTGATTTGGTCTTTTTTATCTTTTAAAAGTGCGGAGTTTGCTTCGTGGGATAGAAGCGTAAACTCCTCTCTAGAAATCCTCACTTTTTTGCCGATGTGCGCATCTAAGAGTTTATGTAAGCTTAGTTGGTCATATCTGTACTGCTGTGAGTAGAGAGTTACCTCTTTTGGCAAAGAGATGCTGACTGAGTCTGTTATGATAGTGTTTGCAACAGGAGAGTAAACTATCTCTTTATCGTCTCTTTGAAGGCTCAAATCTCTTTGTTCATGTACAAGGGCAACTCCATTATTATAGACGATAAGTGAAGATGAAGTTGGCTTCTCTGAGAGAGTAGAGGCAAAAAGAAGTGAAGATGAGAGCAGAAAAAGCGCGCTTAAGTGTTTCATAGAGATACCTTTTGATTTATATATAGGTGTATTATACTATGAAAAAAATATAGCCCAATGAAGTGCCACTCAAGCGCAGCAAAAAGCCAGCTTTTAAAAGCTAAAAACCTCTTTTTTGAAGACTTTAAACTCTGTAGCCTCTTTTTCATCCTCAAGTCCTAGTTTTTTAACAGCTTTAGGATCTACTAAAAACCATCCTAAGACGACCTCTATTTCATCACCTTTTTTAATTTTAAACTTATACTCTACAGCTCTATTTTCATTGGCTTGAATCATAGTGTTTTGGATATCTTTCTTTGCTAACCATGGCATCGTTGCTTTACCATCGCTACCTATTACTCTTTGAAATGCCTCATCTTTTAGTTTTATAACCTTGCCCTCCCTTTTAACGTTGACTTTTAAAAGTGCAATCCTTAGTGGATGAAGTAAAAGGGCATGAGATGTTTGGTTATCTATGTTTACTTTGAATTTTTCGCTCTCTCTTAAAAGAGATATATTTACATACGAAGTTAGCATCTCAGAGTGGTAGTGAGCACCTGCAAAACCGTGAAAAGCATGTTTTTTAGTCTCATGCATATTAGATACACTACCATCTACTTTTGGCATATGGCAACTCACACAGTTTGTAGCATCTAGCTCATTGTTAATGTTTGTTGAACAGACATTTAGTCCATGCTTATTCATTCTGTGAGAGTGGCAACCTATGCAGACATTTCCATTTTGCATATGTGTATTTCCCTCTGAGATGATGCCATGAAATGGTGATTCAAGATGTTCTTTCATAGTTCCAAAGTAGTTTTTTTGAGTGTTAGTTATAATATTTGTGTTGCTATGTTTATGAAGTTCTATGCTCTTTATACGATGACAATAGGCGCAACTAATGGCATCTTGATGGGATTCATTGTTGGCATCTGGCATGGCAGTCTCACCAGCTGTTAGCATCTTGTCAAGGTTATCGGCTGCTGGGGTGTGGCATTTTCCACAAGTGTATCTCTGCTCTTTTATGTTTTGCGGATGTTTATCCCACACAACTTTGTGAATAGGGTCTTTTTGAGGAGTTGCATTGGCATGTACAGAACCACTAAACTCCTCATAAATCTTTGGATGACAAGCTTGGCATTCATGGTTTTTAGCATAAGTGTGGACTGTATTATTTGCTGATACACTTATGAAAAAGAGTATTAAAAATAGATATAACTTCATAATAGACCTTCTTTTTTTGATTAACCTATATTATAACTAAAATAATTTAAACAAATGTATAATTGAATGCTCTAAATAATTATTAAGTTGGACACAAATCAAATCCAGAATGACAAGGTTCAACTAGGACTCTTTGCTACAAACCGTAACCAGAAGTAACCAAAAAATCCTGCGGTTAGGGATGCAGCAATAATCCCAATCTTTGCTTGAAAGATAAGTTCAGGATTTCCAACAAACGCTAGATCTGCGATAAAGATAGACATAGTAAAGCCAATACCACCTAAAAAAGAGACACCAAAGACTTGACTCATTGTGCTTCCCTCTGGAAGTTTAGCTATACCAAGTTTTACGGCAAGCCATGCAACTCCAGCAATACCTAAAACCTTACCAAAGATAAGCCCTGCGATAATCCCCAAAGATACACTCTCTACTATAGTCTCTCCAACTGAAGAGAAGTCAATTGAGATGCCAGCATTTGCAAGCGCAAAAAGTGGAATAACAAGCAAACTCACAGGCAGATGTAACTTCTGTTCAAGCCTTGCAGCTGGGGAGTCTATCGCGATTAGGTTTTCTTTTATATTTGTAAGTATCGCCTTTTGCTTATCATGCAAGGTACAATCAGTCGCTATTGGGTAGTTGTCATATTTATCTAGTAGATATCTAGTGTGGTTTGTAAAGTCGAGTGGAGTCTGTTTTGGCTTAGATGGAATCGCCATAGCAGCAATTACACCAGCAATAGTCGCATGTATGCCAGACTCAAGCATAAAAAACCATAGAAATAGGCCAACTATAAAGTAGGGGAGAATCATTCGGATGCCAATACGGTTAAAGATAACCATCACCAAAAAAGAGACAAAGACTAAAGCAAGAGATATCATGTTGATATCATCTGTATAAAAAAGGGCAATAACAACGACAGCGCCGAGGTCATCGACTATAGCAAGCGCTACTAAAAATGCTACAAGTGCAGATGAGACTCTGCTTCTTAGTAGAACTAAAGCACTAATGGCGAAGGCAATATCTGTAGCCATGGGGATTCCCCAGCCTTTTGCTCCTGGCTCATTGTAGTTAAAAGCTAGGTAGATAAGGGCAGGAAGAGCCATGCCTCCGATGGCTGAGAGTATTGGTAAGATGGCTACTTTTATACTTGAGAGTTCTCCAACTAAGATCTCTCGCTTTATCTCAAGCCCGATAATAAAGAAAAAGATAGCCATAAGACCATCATTTATCCAGTGATGCAGGGTGTGTGACATCTCCCAGGAGCCGATGCTAAGCTCAACTTTTGTATGAAAAAAGTCAGCATAAGCATGTGTTAAAGGGGTGTTTGCCAAAACTAGGGCTACTATAGTCATACACATCAAAATGATACCTGTGGTGGTTTGTGCGTGGATAAAGTGTTCAAATGGGGTAGAAATTCGCCTAAACGTTTTTTCCCAAGGTGCGTAGATTCTCATATGGCTCCATTGTAGATTTTGAAGTTATTGTAACTAAAAAAAAGACAATGCTAAAAAAATATGAGTATAATCTGCCTTATGAATTTAGAAAAATTAAAAAACAAAACTATCCTACTTTTTGGAAAAACGCGCTCTTTTAGTGCTGATGAGTTTAACTCACAGCTAAAGTTTCATAAGATAAAGCTAGCAGAGAGCTTTAGTGAAGATGTTGAGCTAATCATAGATGGGAAACTGATGACTCCTTATGAGCAAAATGAGAGCGATAAGCTCTATGAAAACAACAAGAAGTTAGAGTTTATCTCCATAGATGCACTAGAGAGAGAACTTGCAAAACATATAGATGCTAACACGCTAATGATGAGCCTAAAGCTCTCAGGAGACAGGGCAAGACTAAAGGACTTTCTGACAAACTCGATGATAAGCGATGAGTTGTATCTTAAACTCATAAAGATGTATAGTTGGGGTGGTGAGAATTTTTTTGACAATGATGACAACAGAGATATAAGTGCGGCTCTTATAGTGCGATTTTACAAAGATATAGAGAGAAATCACAATGTTGAGTATGCGGCTCTAGGCATCATGCATCTTGCATCTCAAAGCGATGATGCTTTAGTTTTAGAGGCTATCTCTAACTTAGAGCCACTTCATTTGAGTATGAGCGATGGAAGAAACAAACCAAACTACAAAATCATCTCAAGCCTTGCTAAGAATGACTCAACTCCAAAGGGTGTCTTAAAGATGCTTATAAAAAAAGCACCACTAGAGATAAAAAAGATGATAGCTATGAGAGAAGATTGTGATGAGGAGATGCAGAGCTCTCTACTTGAATTTTGTGAAGTTCATGAGGCTTTATCTTACAATAAAAGCCTAGTAAAAGGTACAATAAAAACTCTTATGCAAGATAGTAAACTAGCTAAAAATTTAGCAAGATATGTAAGGTTAGATGATGAACTCTTTGAGACCTTTTTAGATGCAAATCTTGTTGAGCTAGCACAAAATAGTTCTCTAACTAAAGAGATGCAAAAGAGGATTTTAGAGCTTAAAAACCCAGATGCAAACCTAGCCTTAGCATCAAATGAGCAGATAGGTAGTGAGGCTGTAGAGAGTTTGCTAGGGTTAAACTTACAAGAGATTTATGATGCTTTGTATCAAAATAGTGCAACTGCACAAGAGAAACTTAAAGTCGCTTTTAAAGATGAGAAAAACCACTATGCACTAGCTAAAAACTCTAACACGCCAAGCGAAATTTTAGAGCTTTTGGCAAAAAGCGTAGATGCAGAGATTTTGCTCTCTTTGGCAAAAAATGCCAATACACCTGTTGATATTTTATACCAACTTCAGCTTGACTCTCGTTATGAGCGAGCAGTTAAAGAAAACTCAAACTTTGGCAGACACATAATGAATGAAAATATAGGATGGGAAGTTTAAATGAGAGCATCAAAACTAACACAAACGCTTCGAGCTTTAGTAGAGCAAAAAGTTCCAGTTTTTTTATGGGGAGCACCAGGGATTGGGAAGTCTTCTATAGTTAAGCAGATTGCACAGAGTAAGCAGATCGGCTTTATAGATTTAAGGCTTGCACTTATGGATCCAACGGACTTAAAAGGGATTCCTTTTTACGATAAGGAGTCTCACTCTGCTCTTTGGGCTCCACCTGCTTTTTTACCAAAAGATGGAGAGGGCATCTTGTTTTTAGATGAGTTAAACACCGCTGCACCAAGCGTTCAAGCATCTGCATATCAACTTATACTCGATAGAAAGGTAGGCGAGTATGAGTTGCCTGATGGTTGGGCTATAGTTGCCGCTGGAAACCGTGAGAGCGATAGAGGTGTGACATATAGGATGCCCTCACCACTAGCCAATAGATTTGTTCACTTTGAGATGGAAGTTGATGTGGATGACTGGAAATTTTGGGCTTTTAAAAAAAACCTTGATGAGAGAATCATCGCCTATATCTCTTACAAAAAAGAGCATCTCTTTACCTTTGATGCAAAGAGTGATGCAAAAAGCTTTGCAACTCCTAGAAGTTGGGAATATGTCCATAGCATCTTAAAGGCAAAGCTAGATGAGTCACTTCTTTTAGATGCACTAAGTGGTGCTGTCTCTCGCGAGGTGGCAGTTGGTTTTTTAAGTTTTATAAAAGTTATGCATAAACTCCCAGATATAGAAGCTATATTAGAGGCAGGCGAGGGTGATTATAGTGATGAGGTGGATGTACTATATGCTCTTAGCATCGGACTTGTAAGTGCTTTACTTAAAGACTACAGCGATGAAAGGCTCGATAATCTTCTCTTATACACATTAGAGTTAAAGAGTGAGTTTGCAGTCTTATGTGTGCAAGATTTGCAAAAAAACGGAGTAAGAATGGAGCACTCAGATGTTTTTAGAGAGTGGGTCAAAAAGTTCGCTTATCTTTTAACATAAGCATCACTTACTTGTCTCACTATTTAAGATAAACCACTCTTTATCATTAGTCGCTGGCAGTTCTTTTTTAGTTGTTAGATCTATAAGTTGCTTAAGTACTGTGGCATTTTTTATCATTTTATTTATGGGCTCTATTTGAGACAGGTTTAGATCTAATTTATTAGGCGTTTTAGAAGTTGGAGTTTTATCTAGTGGTTCTATAGAAATCCAGTTTTCATTTGCATATAGAGTTATGATTTGAAGTAGTAAAAACAGCAACATCAGTTTCATAAGACTCTTTTTTAGTGAAATGATACAATAATGATTTTAAACTTTAAGCACACTCTTTTTGATCATATGGTGATATTCATGATTTGAAAGCTTTAAAATAGTGTTCTTTTTAAAGCCTATTTTTTTATATAAGCTAAGAGCTACAAGATTTTCAACATCCACTAAAAGCGATAATTTATCAAAACCCAATGCTTTTGCCTTTTCTTCTATAAAAGCAAATAACTCTTTTGCAATTCCACGCCCTTGAAACTCTTCAAAAACACTTATAGTATCTATATAAAACTCATCTATAAAGCACTCTTTATCAAAAGAGTCTAAATAAATATCTTTAGAAGCTAGGTGTTGAAGCATAGGATTGTCAAGCTCATTTACTCTATTTGAGTCATAGGCTATTATAAGTCCTGCTAACTCACTTCCAACTTTATAAGTGCAGATATTATTGTAGCTTAGTCTATTTATGTCCATAGAGATGTAAAAATCTAAAGTCTCTAAAATCTTCTTCTTTTCATTTTCTCCTGTAAGAGTATTTGCGATTTCACCAATAGCGTTTACTATAAGCGTAGATAGATTTTTATCTGTTTTTTTTTGCTTGTGTTATCATTTAGTTATTTACTTTTATAATTTAGTGTTTTGAAGAATTATTAAATCACATCATAAATCAAGTTCAATATGACACGTGTGCGGTCATGTATTACTTGAGGCAGAATCTAGTTTATGGATTACTCAGAGGATTTAATTTTATCTATACCTTTACAACCTACTTTTCATTACCTTTAGTTACTTCGCTTAACAATGTTGTTAAGTATAGTAAAACCTGCATGAAAAAGCTTTTTCATGCAGATAGAAGATTTTAAGATTAGAGACCTAAAGCTTTTGCTACTCCTGCACCATAAGCTGGGTCTGCTTTTGTGCAGTTGTCTATATGTCTTTGTTTGATAAACTCTGGAGCATCACCCATAGCTCTTGCAGTGTTTTGAAAAAGAACCTCTTGTTGCTCTTTACTCATAAGTTGAAATAACATTCTAGGTTGTGTGAAGTTATCATCATCCATCTCCCACCTATTGGCTCCGCCATCAATGTCAAGTGTTGGCTCAGCGAACTCTTTTTGCTCTTGCCACGCTTCATAAGAATTTGGCTCATACCCTACAGTAGCTCCAGCATTGCCATCAACTCTCATAAGTCCATCTCTATGGTAACTATTTGTTTCACATTTTGGTGCATTTACTGGGATGAGGTTGTGGTTTACTCCTAGTCTATATCTCTGCGCATCTCCGTATGAGAAGAGTCTTCCTTGGAGCATCTTATCAGGTGAAAAACTGATTCCAGGAACAACACTTGCAGGGTTAAATGCAGCTTGTTCAACATCGGCGAAGTAGTTTTCTGGGTTACGGTTTAGCTCAAACTCTCCAACTTCTATAAGTGGATAATCTTTTTTAAGCCATACTCTTGTGAGATCAAAAGGGTTAAATTTGTAGTGCTTTGCATCTTCTTCACTCATAATTTGGATAAACATTTTCCACTTTGGAAAATCTCCCTTTTCTATACTCTCAAACAAGTCTTGTTGATGGCTCTCTCTGTTTTTACCAACTAAGATTTGAGCTTGTGCATCTGTTAAGTTCTTGATGCCTTGTTGACTCACAAAGTGAAACTTCACCCAGTTTCTCTCATTTTTATCATTGATAAAGCTAAAAGTATGACTTCCAAAACCGTGCATATGACGATAAGATGCTGGGATACCTCTATCACTCATAGTGATGGTTACTTGATGCAGAGCTTCTGGAAGGTTAGTCCAAAAATCCCAGTTGTTTTTTGCACTTCGCATATTTGTTTTTGGATCTCGTTTGACAGCATGATTTAAGTCTGGAAACTTGAGTGGATCTCTTAGAAAAAACACAGGAGTATTGTTACCAGCTAAATCCCAGTTTCCCTCTTCTGTATAAAACTTAAGTGCAAAACCACGAATATCTCTCTCAGCATCTGCGGCACCTCTCTCACCTGCAACGGTAGAAAAGCGAGCAAACATTGGCGTTTCTTTGCCAATTTGTGAGAATATTTTTGCTTTAGTGTACTTTGTGATGTCATGTGTTACTCTAAATGTACCAAACGCACCAGAACCTTTAGCGTGCATTCTTCTCTCTGGGATGACCTCTCTATTAAAATGAGCCATTTTTTCCAAATACCATACATCTTGCATAAGCATAGGACCTCTTGGTCCTGCTGTTAGTGAGTTATTATTGTCGGCAACGGGTGCACCTACAGCAGTTGTGAGTTTTTTCTTCATTTTTATCTCCTCTTAAAGGATAAAAATTATCCTTTTGCCAATATAATAGCATAAAAATTATTAAAGGCTTAGAAATTGCTAAAACAAATTTAGACTATACATTTTGTTTTAATAAAAATTCTTTATAGTCACGAGCACTCAGAGGTTTAGAATGAAAATATCCTTGAATTTTAGGACAACCCTCAAGGAGTAAAAAATCTCTTTGCTCTTGTGTCTCAACCCCCTCAGCGATGATATCTATTTGTAGATTTTTAGCAATAGAGATTACAGAGCGAACAATCGCAACATCTTCTTTGTCATGTGGAAGCTCATCTACAAAGCTTTTATCAATCTTTAGTTTGTCAATTGGTAAGCATTTTATATATGCAAGCGAAGAGTGCCCTGTACCAAAATCATCTATAGAGATGCTGATTCCTAGTTTTTTTATCTCATTTAGTATAACTATTGTTGCTTCTGGATTTGCCATCATCTCTCTTTCTGTAATCTCAAGCTCTAGTCTTGAAGCATCAAAGCCTGTCTCTTTTAAAATATTTTTTAAATCAGCTATCATCTCTTTGCTCTCAAGCTGTTTTGCAGAGATATTTAAGGATAGTTTTTTTATATCAACCCCGCTCTTTTGAAACTCCATCAATTGGCTCATAGTCTCTCTCATCATCCAAAGATCTATCTTAATTATAAGTCTTGTTTGTTCTGCAACTGGAATAAAATCAGCAGGTGAGACAAACCCCAACTCTGGAGAGTTCCATCTAATAAGCGCTTCAGCACCTATGATTTTGCCAGTAGCTGTATCGATTTGGGGCTGGTAAAATGCTTCAAATTGATTTTCTTGAAGTGCGATTTTTAAGTTTTTCTCTAATATCACTCTCTTTAGTGCAGGTTCACTCATCTTCTTATCATAAAACTGATAAGTATCTCTTCCATCTTCTTTGGCTTTATACATAGCAGTATCAGCATTACTCATTAAGATATCTACATCAGATCCATCGCGAGGGAAACAACTTATCCCTATACTAATAGTTATGTTAAACACACTGTTTTGGAGCTCTATGGATTGTCCAATAGAATGTATGATTTTGTCAACAATTGCTATAACACTACCTTCATCTACGTTTTTAAGTAAAATGGCAAACTCATCTCCAGCTAATCTACAGACGATACCCTCAGCTCTAATACAGCCTTCTAATCTCTTTGCAACATTTTTTAAAAGCAGATCCCCCATATAGTGCCCATAAGTGTCATTGATATCTTTAAATCTGTCTATATCTAAAAATAAAATGCTAAAGGTAGAACTTTGTCTCTTGGCACTCTCTATTGTATTTTTTACAATCTCCAAAAATAAAAAACGGTTTGTTAAACCAGTGAGTGCATCATGATGAGCTAAATAAGTAAGTTCTTTTGTTTTGCTTTTGACCAAATCTTCAAGTTTAAAATTTAAATTTTTTATGAGATTTTTTTTAGATTGAAAATATAAAAATAAAATATACCCTACAAATAACAAAGCTCCAAAGACTAAAAATAGGATGTTTCGAACTTGAAGAATATCATTTAAGTTTATTTCATCTATGTTGTAGGACATAATAAAATATGCCATTGGTTTGCCAAGCTCATCATTAAGTTTATAAACACTCACAAGCGAATGAGGTGAGAGGCATATAGTAGAGTTATCTTCGCAGTTTATTACCGCTTCTATGGAGCGCTCTTTGATGTAGGTTAATAATTTTTCATCTGCCTTATCATTAACTATAAAGTAGTTTTGTATAAATTTAGTTCTATCTACATATACCAGTTGATCTTTGTATGATTTATCTATAAGCATGATTGTATGCTCGTTGCTCTCTTGCATCTTTTGAATTATAGAGTCAAACATACTAAGAGTCTCAAACATACCAATAAAGAGACCATCCTCATAGATGGGAACCATGGTTTTAAGTGAAATTGCAAATTTACCTGCACTTATAGAGGTTATGATTTGTGGATCTTTTATCATTTTATCTATATCTGAGCGAGCTTTTACTAAACTATCCCCAGTTTTGTTACTAAAACTTCTGTAAAAACTTTTACCTTGCGCATCTACAATCTGAAACCAGATATTTTTTAGATTGGTATTGTTTTTTAATTTTAAAGAGAACTCTTTTAGATTAATATTTAATTTGTCTTTACTTAAAAGTGCATCTTTTATTTTTTGATCTTGTGACATTGCTAAAGACATCTGTAAAATAGCATCTTGCTTTTCTTTTATCAAAGATTCAAGATGTGTTTCCATGTTTTTTGAAATCTCTAAATATCTCTCATTTATCAAAGCTTTATTTTTACTAGAGATAAGCATATAACCGATAGAAGCAATTAGTAACAATAAGAAGATCGGGAATAATAATCTACTAAATCTGGCAATATTCAAAAAACATCCCTCTGTGTCAAAAAATGACATTATTATAACTATAATAGCTGAAATTATCATAGAAAAAGGATCTCAAAAAAAACAATAATTTAGCAGGGTTATTTAGTAAAAAATATAAAAATGACATAGTTGCGTCATCCTGAACTTGATTCAGGATATCTTGAGGGTTTAAAAAGTCACATAAACTTTAAAGTCTAGTTGATGGCTTATTTAGATAAAAATCACATCCCCAAGTATGGTTTTAAAACCTCAGGGATAGTGATACTTCCATCTTCTTGCTGATTGTTCTCCATAATGGCTACTAGAGTTCTACCAACTGCTAAAGCACTTCCATTTAGCGTGTGAAGCATTGAGTTTTTGTTGCCATCTTTAAAGCGGATTTTTGCGCGTCTTGCTTGAAACTCTCTTGTGTTACTTACAGATGAGATTTCGCGGTAGGTGTTTTGTCCTGGTAACCAAACTTCTAGGTCTATAGTTTTTGCTGCACTAAAACCTAAATCGCCTGTGCATAGACTCACTAAGCGATGAGGAAGTTCTAGGGCTGTCAATATATCAGATGCACACTCAACCATCTCAGTAAATATCTCATCACTTTTATCAGGATGCGAGATAACCACAAGCTCAACTTTGTGAAACTGATGCTGTCTTATCATCCCTCTTGTATCGCGTCCTGCAGCTCCAGCTTCTTTTCTAAAACAAGAGGTATATGCAGTCATTTTAACGGGAAGTTCTTCAGATGCTAGTATCTTATCTTGGAAAATATTTGTTAGAGGAACTTCCGCTGTTGGGATTAAAAAAAGTTCTTGATCTTCTATCTTGTAGAGGTCATCTTCAAACTTTGGAAGTTGTCCAGTCCCCTCTAGCGCAGCTCTGTTTACAAGTGCAGGTACGCTCACTTCAGCAAATCCACGACTTCGGTTAAAGTCAAGCATAAAGTTTATAAGTGCGCGCTCTAGTCTTGCACCCATGCCAAAGCTTACTGAAAATCTTGAAGTGGCTAGTTTTACGCCAGTCTCAAAATCTATCCAACCATTTTGCTCAGCCAGCTCCCAATGCTCTTTTGGAGTAAAGCTAAATTCACGAGGAGTTAGAACTTTTTTTATCTCTACGTTATCATTCTCATCAGCGCCATCTGCTACATCATCATCTGGGATATTTGGAATTGACATTGCTATAGCTTCAAGCTCGGCATCTGCTACTCTTTGAATTTCTAAGGCTTCACTTATAACAACTTTGTTGGCATCTACTCTTCGCTTTAACTCGCTTATATCTTTACCTTCTTTTTTGTAGATGCCAAACTCCTTGCTCATGGAGTTTTGAAGTGCCTGAAGTGTTTCAAAGCTTACTTTTGCTTTTTTTAACTCCTCATTTTTTTCTCTTAATCTCTCTATAAGTTCAAGGTCAACGCCCTTGCGAATAAGCTTAGCACTCATAGTGTCAAAATCTTTTTGTAGTAGTTTTAAATCAATCATAAATATTCCTAGTATCTTCATAAATCACAAATGCAATTATAGCAAAAATTATTGTACAATACGTTCTAGTACAATTAAAGGACTTTTGTGGGTTATAAGGGTAAATTTATCAATAAAATCGTTTACATGCTTATAATCTCTTGGAGTGTTTTGATGCTTATAGCAGCTCTTGTTTCTATGTATAGAGACTATGAATATGCAACTATTTTAGCAAAAAATGAAGCTGTGGTTAGTGTTAAAAAAGATATCGCATATCGTAAATGGATAGCATCTCACGGTGGTATATATGTACCAATTACTGAAAAAACACAACCAAATCCATATCTCTCTCATGTAAAAAATCGTGATGTAAATACTTCAGCATCGCAACAACTAACCCTTATGAATCCAGCATATTCACTTTCACAAATGATGAAAGATTATAGTGATTTTTATGGAACAAAAGGGCATATAACAAGTAGAATACTTATGAATCCTAAAAATAAAGCAGATGCATGGGAAGAAGAAGCACTTCGAAAAATAGAACTTACAGGACAACCAACATATATAAAAACTGATATAGACACAGAAGAGTATTTTCGTTATATACATCCACTAAAAACTGAACAGTCATGTCTGAAGTGTCACGCTTTTCAGGGCTACAAGGTTGGAGACATAAGAGGTGGAGTCTCTGTCTCTATACCAATGAAGTGGTACTATAATGAAGCTTTAAAAAATATACTTTTAAATACAGGGATAATTTTTATAGTCTATCTTCTAGGCTTAGGAGTTATTTTATATGGTAGAAAAAAAGCCAGAGAGATAGTTGAGAAAAAAGTTAAAGACTATGAAGAGCATATTTTTTCTTTAGTAAATATCATAGAAAAAAGGGATAGTTATACAGCAGGACATACTCAAAGAGTCGCAAAATATTCGATTCTTATAGCTAAAGAAATGGGTTGTTGTGACGACAAGATAGAAGATCTATATAGAGCTTGTATGCTTCATGATATTGGCAAAATCTCTACACCTGATTCTATTTTGTTAAAGCCAGGTAGATTAAACAACCTAGAGTATGAAATCATTAAAGAACATGTTGTAGTTAGCTATGAACTGCTAAATAGTGTTGATATCTATAAAGATATAGCAGAGATAGTCCGCCATCACCATGAACAGTATGATGGAGGGGGTTATCCTCAAGGACTAAAAGGCGATGAGACTCCTATCCTTTCACAAATAATGACTGTAGCAGATGCCTTTGATGCGATGACTACTAACAGAATATATAAAGCCAGAAAAAGTGTACAAACAGCTATAAAAGAGTTAAATGAACTAGCTTCAAAACAGTTCAATCCTGAGATAGTAAAAGCAGCAAGCGTAGCGCTAAAAGGTGTAAAACTAGAACACAACATTACTCAACTACCAAAGAGTAAGATAGAAAAAGAGAGATTTGTTTACTTCTATAAAGACCAAGTAACTGGTATATATAATAAAGCATATTTGGATTTTGTTTTAGCATATAATAGTTCAAATGAGTTTAATATGAAACATCTTTGCGTAGCATATCTTCATAACTTTAGTCAGTACAACACTGCTCATGGTTGGGTAAAAGGAGATGAACTCCTAAGCAAATTTGCCAATAAACTTGACTCTCTAAACACAACTGACCTAATCTTTAGAATCTATGGGGATGACTTTGTAGTTCTTAGTAAAAATGAGTTTGATATAGAGTCTTATATAGGTGAACTTGAAGAGATTTTGGATGGAACAAATGTCACCTTGTCATATAAAAAACTTAATATCGCTCAAGAAGATATCGCTAGCACAGATGATTTAGAAAAACTATTTTAATATCTCTTTTGCTAGGTTAAATTGATTTGCACTCATTAAGTGTATCTTTGGATGTAGCTCTTTTATGGATTCAAAGAGAGTTTTACTAAGTTCAAAACCAACTTTGTACTCTTCAGCTTCGCCTCTTTTATTTGCAACTCTTAGCATCTCTATCCATCTATCTGGAACATTTATACCTGGAACATGAGCAGATAAAAACTGAGCAGTGCGAAGCTTTGTGATGGGAAAGATGCCTAAAATAAGTTCAGCCTCTTTGTACTTAGGCAGAGATTCTCTGTTAGCAGCTTCAATCAACTCTAGTAGCATCTTCGCATTTTCTACGTCATACACGGGTTGAGTAATAATGCCAAGAGCACCATGTTTTATCTTCTTTTGCATCTTTTTTTGAAGTGTTTTTGGATTTTTTGCATAGGAGTTTACAACTGCAAAAGGATAGATCTCTTGCGGCTTGTGCCCTAGCGGTTTTCCAGCATAACTCATCCCAGCATTAAAAGCACTGATGATATCTAGTAAAAGTGTGCTATCTGCTTCAAAAACACCTTTTGTATGAGGCTGATCTGAGATATTTGCAGGGTCGCCAGTAAGTGCTAAGATAGCACGAACATCAACTTCGTTAGCGCCTAAGAGATCTGATTGGAGTGCTATTTTGTTTCTATCTCTCATAGTCATAGTGGCTAAAACTGGCTTGTTAAACCTATCTTGAAGCATCTTTGCCGCAAAGAGCGAGTTGTACTTTAGTTTTGCTAAAGGGTTGTCTGTGGTTGAGAAACCATCGACTAAGTGCTGAAGTCCAAGTTCTTCTATCTTGTCTATGATGGGTGCAAACTGTGGCGAGTTTGAAGGAGTTGTCTCAAGCGTTATATATGTGCCATTTTTCAATTTATCTATAAGTTTTGTGAACAAAAAAAATCCTAAGTGGGTATAATTGCAGCATTATAACAAAAGAGAGCAATATAGATGTTAAAGTTAGCGGTTTTTGATTTTGACTCTACTCTTATGGATGGCGAAACTATCGATTTTTTTGCCGAAGAGTTGGGTTTAGGTAAAGAAGTGAGTTTTATAACAGAAGAGGCGATGTCAGGGCGACTTGACTTTTTTGAATCGCTTCAACAAAGAGTTAAGCTTTTAGAGGGTTTAGACTATAGCGTAGTTGAGAAAATTAGCCACAACTTGCCATATATGAACGGTGCAATTGAGACTATAAGCGAGCTTAAAAAAAGAGGCATGAGAGTAGTCTGCTTTAGCGGTGGATTTAGAAGTGCAACTTCATATGCAAAAGATATACTAGGTTATGATGCAGATTTTTCAAATGTTTTGCACCAAAAAGATGCAAGACTCACGGGGCTAGTTGGCGGAGATATGATGTTTAACTTCTCAAAAGGTGATATGCTACAAAGACTTCAAAATCTTTTAGGCATTCGTGAAGAAGAGACTCTGGTTTGTGGAGATGGAGCAAATGACCTTAGTATGTTTGCCCATGCTGGGACAAGAGTAGCTTTTTGCGCAAGAGAGATTTTGCAAAAAGAAGCAAACATAATTATAAAAGAGAAAAACTTAACAAAAATACTCGATGAGTTAAACTAAAGGAAAAACATAGATGCTACAAAACACCGTCTGGAGACAGTACAACAAAGAGAACAATTTTAGAGAGCTACTAGCAAGATTTTGCAAGATGGAGATTGAATCATTTATAGAAGATGACAAAGTTTTATATGCAATGCTAAAATCAAAACTAACAAAAAAAGAGCTTAGACTCTTTGCAATGGATAGCGCGCAAATGTCAAATGAAGAGCTAAAAGCAGGGTTAGAACTAGATGATGAAGAGCTAGAAATGGCGAAGTACAAACTATACAAAAAACTAAAACAAGACAAAGTCCGCCTAACTTTTAGAGAATCAGCATATGGACTTGAGGCTTAATAATGTCGCTAAAGCTAAGGTTTTACCTTAGTAAAAGACATTTAAAATTTCGCGCTATTTAAGCAAAAGTGAGTCTGCTGCATTTTACTATTTTACCTGCACAAACTTTGCGATTAATGGGTTGTGATCTGAGATTTTTTTAGTGTCAATCGCCTTAGCATGGAGCAGATCTAGGTTTTTGTAAAATATATGATCGATTGGTTTTTTTAAAAATTGTTTTATATGTTTTGCATCTTCTATGATAGCTCTTTGGTATCCTAAAGAGTACTCAAACTCTTCTAGTGCTCGAATCCTTTTAGCTCCCCAGTTGTTAAAATCACCACTTACAATCACAGCACAGTCTAAACCATATAGAAGTTCATAGAGCATATCAAGCTCTGCTTTGAACATCTTTGCATTTACAAAGTTTATGGCGTGAAGGTTTACGATGATAAGTGGTGAGCCGTCTTTGAAGTGGTGATGGGTGATAAGATTTGCTTTTTTTGTTGCTAAGAAAAACTCTTTTGTTTTAGAGAGATATGCTGTTTTGTGGGCAATGGTCGCTTTTGAAGCAGTCAACACCCCGTAGAGATGTTTTTTTGTCTCTATATTTGGTGCAGTTGCGTAGTTGTATTGGTCTATGATGATGTCATAAGATTTGTCTATTTTATACTCTTGAAAGAGCAGAAAATCAACAGAGTTCTCTTCTAAAAGCTCTTTAAGGGTGAGTTTAAATTTTGGATTTAAATTTTCTTTATGAATGTTCCAACTCAAAAGCGAGAAGCTATCTTCTAGCGATGCATCTTGAAAAAATCCCTCTATTGGTTTGCTTTTTGGATAAAACATAAGCTACAACTGTGATGCAAAGATTCTAGCAGAGTTTTCAAAGATGCGGCGTAATCCACCTGCATCTCTTAGCCTCGTGTGCTTTGCATCTATCAATGATTTCATCCATGCTTGCATCTGCTCTATATGCTCTTTTGCGTAGGAGATGGTCACGATTTCATAATTTAGTAGTAGGCTTCTGTAGTCAAGGTTACTAGAACCTAGGATGAGCATTTCATCATCAAAAAGCATAGCTTTTGCGTGAATCATCTTGCCCTCATACAAAACTACATCGATGCCAAACTCATAGAGATTTCTGATATAACCACTCCGTGCAAAGTCTGCTATGGCGTGGTTTGAGCGCCTTGGAGTGATTATCTTTACATCTACACCTTTATGAGATGCTATCTTCATCGCTTGAAGTATAAACTCATCAGGTATGAAGTAGGGTGTGATTATCCAGATTTTACTTTTGGCTGTATAGATGGAGTTTAAAACTACTTCAAGAAGAGCATCACCTTTTACATCAGGTCCACTTGGAAGTGCTTGGAGCAAATGCTCTCCAACTCTTTCTTGCAATGGTTCTAAGAGAACAGCCTCTTGGTTGTGTATATAGGCAATATCTGAGCTAAAAACATCTATATAACCCTTTACAATATCACCTTTTGCTTCAAACATCAAATCAAGCCAGCGGTCTTGCTCATAAGTCTCGCCCATGTACTCACTACTGAGGTTCATCCCACCACTAAAGAGAGTTTGGTTGTCTATGATAAAGATCTTTCTATGGTAGCGAAGGTTTAGTTTTGTGATATTTTTAAAAGAGAAAATAGGAGCAAAAAAGTCAATAACAACACCAGCATCTCTTAGCTCTCTTAGGGGAAATTGCCACAAATAAAGCTTGTATGAGCCTATAGCATCTATGATAAGACGAACCTTTACTCCCTCCTTGGACTTTTTGATTAGTAGTGCAAAAATGACTTCTGTAACAGCATCTATCTTAACAACATAAGCCGCTAAATCAATAGACTTTGTAGCACTCTTTAGAGCTTTCATAAAGGCACTATAAGCTTCTTGGGAGTTTGTATAAAGAGTTAGGTCATTGTTACTAGATGCTGGCGCAATATTGTGTGATAAGATAAGTCTATCTATGGGATGAGAAGATGGGCTTTGTGATGGTTTTTTTAGATTAAGAGAATTTTTCTTATTTTTACTAGAGTGCTTTCTCACTCCAAAGAAATAGTAAAACAGGATAAAAATATATGGAAAAATAATCATAAACAAAAGCCAAACTATCATAGAAGTAGGCGAGCGTCTTGTATGAAGCATATGCAAAAGTGTGATTAATATAGCAAAGCCACTAGAGAGATAAAAAGCATAAGATAATAAAATATTTTGAAGTTCTATGTTATAGCCTTTTTAGTAGAGCCTTCTGGTTAATCTATAAACTAGATTCCGCGTCATTTTGAACTTGATTTTGGATCCAATTAATAATTATTCAGAGCATTCAATAGTAATAAAGAGAAGTAATTATAGCGTGTTTGGGTTATTTTAAAGTGTAGATAACATCGCGGAGTGGATCCCCGCAATATAGAATTATTGGTAAGAGTTATAAAAGCTCAGCTCTAAGCTGATCTGCAGACTTGATGGAAAGAAGTCCTGGCGCTATATCAAAAGCAGTTTTTGCTCCAAAATCTCCCATCTTACTTAGTCTAAAAGCAGCCCTAGCATAGGCTACTAAGACACTTGCTGTGAACTCTGGATTGCTATCTAGAGTTAGCGAATACTCTATAACTTGGTTGTTATCTTTGTTTGAGCTTCCACTTCTGATAACAAATCCACCATGAGGCATCTTGTTATGGTTTTTATCCAACTCTTTTTGGCTTATAAAATGTACAGTCGTATCATACGGCTCAAAGTAATCAGGCATAGTTATGATTTCGTTTTCAACAAGCCTAGTGTCTGCTCCCTCTTCAAGTACAACATAACACTCTCTTTTGTGTTTCTCTTTTGTCGTTAGTGTCGGTCTAGTTCCACTTCGAACTTCCTCAATCGCTTCAAGAGATGGGAGAGTATACTGAACACCATCTGCTACACCATCAACTCTTCTTATGGCATCAGAGTGCCCTTGGCTTAAACCTTTACCCCAAAAAGTATAGGTCTCTCCAACTGGCAGAAGTGCCTCGCCATAGAGTCTGTTAATAGAAAACATCCCAGGATCCCAACCAATAGAGATTAGAGCTACTTTATCATTCTCTTTTGCTGGTTTATCAACACTTTGAAAATAGTCTGGAATCTTTGCATGTGTGTCAAAACTATCAACAGTATTGAAGCTTGCTGATAATTTTGGACCTTGGATAGGCAAGTCATCTTTTGAACCACCACAAAGGATTAAAACATCAATCTCATCCTTAAAGTCTAAAATATTATCAACTAAAAAAACCTTACTATCTTTAAATAGAGTCTTTACACTCTTTGGGTCTCTTTTTGAGAATATTCCCACAAGTTCCATATCTGGGTTGTTTGTGATTGAGAGTTCAACTCCTCGACCGAGGTTTCCATAGCCCGCTATGGCTACTTTTATCTTGTCTTTCATATGTTTAGGCTCCTTTTTCAATGAAGTATTATAACCTATAGAGCTGAATTTTTTAAATATCAAGTTTAATTCTATCGGTATTTTTTAAGAGCTAAGCGGCTTAAAAACTCATTTCTCTCGCATGGCTGATACCTAGTCAGATAGATAATACTCCACTGTTGATACAACACGCACACTCTTTATATGAGGGTTGTTTGTATCTCTTTGGGAGATCGTAAACTGACCTTGTGAAGCCTTTTTTATCTTTCCTAGTCTGCTTTGTGAATCTTGTGCAAACTTTTGTGCGACTATCCTTGCTTCCTTTGTTGCCTCTTCTATCATCTGAGGTTTTACTTCATTTAGACGAGTAAAAATATACTCAGTCTGAGCATTATAATCATCACTCATAAAGACAATACCTTGTTTTCCTAGCTCAGAGAGTGATGCTTGAAGCTTTCTTACAGCTTGAATATTTTGAGAGTAAACAGTTACTGTTTGGTTTGCTGTGTAGCGGAACTTTGACTCTGCACTATCGCCATACTGCTGTGCAGACTTGTCAAATATGGAGGGGATAGAAAAACTTATCTCATCTTGTTTTATGTCATTTTTTTCTAAATAACTTTTTATCTTTAGCGTGTTGTTCTCTAAATCTACATAGAGTTTTTCCAAATCATTTCCAGCTAAAGCAAACTTGATAGGCCAGATGACAATATCAGACTCAAACTCTCTCTCAGAGAGGCCTTTAACTGTAACACTTCTTTCAAACTTTTTGTATTTTAATACAGCACTATGCATAGCATAACCCAAAACACTCAAACCTAAAAATACAAAAAAACCCAAAATCAAAAAGTTAAACTCTTTAGTCTCTCTCATACATCCACCTCATAGTATTGCAATATTGTAGCGTGTTTTATTTTAACAAGATAGAAAAGTTGTACTTATGAGATGTTATTTTAGGATAACCTTAAAACTCACTCTTCTTGAGTACTCTCTGTTTTCGCCCTCACTATGCATAACTCGCTTGGAGTAGCTAAATCCACTTCCTCTTAATATCTCGCTTAGCCACTCTTGTTTTTTTAACTCTTGCTTTTTAAAGATGTGACTAAGTGTCTCAAATGAGCGTTGTAACGACAGTTTTGCATTATTTACATATCTATCTGTAAAGCCACTTTTGCTCCACTCGCTAGAAGTATGGCCGTTTACTTCAAGCGTGTCGATAAACTCTCTGTGCCTATATAAAAAATCAACAAGCCGAGACGAGATGCTATCTAGAAATATCTTTTGTGCATTAGTGAGCTTGTACTCCCCAACTTTAAACAGGAGTCCATGGCGTAAAAACTCTATGGTCAAATCCTTTTTAATCCTTAAGCTATTGGCATCTATCTCATTGGCAAAGAGTTCTAAAAGGGCATCATAAACATTTAGACTCTTTGTTGAAGTTTGAGCTATGGTTGCATCTCTGTTTATTTTTACTATCCACATATTTGAGTTTTGCTCATCTTTGTAGGTGTAGATGCCAGCTGCTGCGGCTTGTGAGTTTTCTAGTATGGTTACAGCGTTTAACATGTCATAATTTTCTTCGCCATAATGCTCTTGATATAGCATCTCTAAGTTAGAATCACACATCATAACTAAAGCATCTGTGTTAAATGTGTCTTTGACATACCCAACACCAACAATTGTGCCATCTGAATACTCTTTTATATCTTTTAATCCGCTTGCGTAAGTAGTACTTATGATATTGTCAATGATGACATTTTTTTGAAGGTCAAACTTTATAAGTCTAACCTGATCCCTCTTCATATCATCTTTTTGGCTCAAAGAGACTAGGAAATTTCCATCCCTTAGTTTGATAATCTTGTGTGGAGTTATAAGGTTCTCTGACTCGTAGTGCTTAAGCCATATTTTATCGCCAGTTTGGCTTACTCTCATAAGAGTTACATCTTTGTGCTTATCATAGCTTGTAGTACTAAGAACTAAGATAGAGCCATCTCTAGCCTCAACTGCATCAATGCCTACATCATCATACTTAGTACCAAATTTCTTACTCCACAACATATTTCCATCTCTGTTAAAGCGAGTTAAAATGATATCATTTAAACCTAAGCCTGTTTGAAAAATATTGTCACTTGTTGAACGAGTGGTAGTTGAAGAGCCAACAGCCAAAACTCCACCATCGCTAAGCTCTATAAGGTTACTCATTCTGTCATAGTTTTTTGTGCCAAATGATTTGTTAAAGATAGTGTTGCCATTTGAGTCAAGTTTTAAGATAATTAAAGAGCCATCCATAGTGTGACCACCTATAAAGTAGCCATTCGATGGAGTTTTAACAAGAGCTATAGCTTCGCTAAAGTTAGACATATTTGTAGCTTTTGAGAGTGTTATATCTGCAAAATTATTAACTTTTATAAGATGCATCTGCGGGCCGTGTGATTGGGAGACGCTTGCTAAATAGTCAAAAGCATTTGTGTAAGTTTTGCCTTGTGATTCACTACTCTTTTTGTATTCTCTTGAGAAACCAACCGCACTTATCTCCCCATCATAGTCCTCAGTAATGTCAAAAAGGGCGTTGTTAAAAGGTTTTTTTACAATAATAGAGAAGTCAAAGCTTTTAGAGTAGATGCAAGATAGTAGAAATAAAAGTGAAATGATTATGCGCATATAACTACTTTTTTATATGTATTGTATCAAAAAAAAATCTTAATTTATCTAATGGAGATAATAGTTTTAAAAATACGGTTTGAAGGTGAGGGCTTTAGTAGCCAGAGAAAAATTTAGTAGAAGAGTAAGATAAGAGACATGGGCCTCTTAATCTTACTAAAAATGAAAACTTATCTTAAGTTTTCAAAAGGTGCAGTTACAACTGCATGACGAGTAACACTGTATGGAACTAGTGCTGCTGCACGAGCGCGTTTTACAACTGCTGCTATCATATCTTGGTGACGTTTACAGTTTCCTGTAAGACGACGAGGCATAATTTTATAACGCTCTGAAAGAGAGAAACGAAGTGCTCCTACATCTTTGTAGTCCATAAAATCAATTTTTGATTCACAATATTTACAATATCTTTTTTTGTATTTTCTTTTTTCAGCCATGGTATTTTCCTTAATGTTATTTATTTACTAAAACGGAATTTCATCTTCATCTATATCTATTTCAGGTATAGAATCACTGCTTGGCATCTGGCGACTTTGGGTGTTTGCTTTATTTTGCCCATAGCCATTTGCCCCACCTTGAGGTTGATAACTTTGCTGCTGCGGCTCATTGTTGTAACTTTGTTGTTGGCTTGGTTGCTGATAGCTTTGAGCTTGTTGGCCACCTTGGTTATAGCTTTGCGCACTATTTTGCGTTGGAGCTTGATAACCGCCACCACCTTGAGAGTCACCTTTTGAGTCTAGCATCTGCATAGTTTCAACTATCACAGAGTGTTTTGAGCGTTTTTGTCCATTTTGATCGCTCCATTGCTCAAAGTTAAGTCTTCCCTCGACTAAGATTTTACTTCCTTTACGGAGATACTGGTTAGCAATCTCTGCACTTCTAGCAAAAAATGTGATATCTACAAAACATACTTCCTCTTTCTTTTCACCATTAGCGGTGAATTTTCGGCTAGTAGCGATTGCAGTTTTTGCAATACCCATACCAGCTTGAGAGTATCTGAGTTCTATATCACGAGTTAAGTTTCCGACTAATATAACTTTGTTAAACATGAGCTTTCCTTCTTTTTTAGTGCTTTTTTTAGACTACTCTTGTGTTGTTGAGCTTTCTTCTGTAGTAGCAACTTCTTCTTGTGCAGGCTCTTCATTAGCTTCAGGAGCTTCTTCTTTAGCTGGAGCATCTGCTTTTTTCTTTGCTTTTTCAACTAGATGATTCCATGCAGCTATTTCACGATTTGTATCGTACTTGATAGTTACAAAACGAAGTAGATCTTCATTGATACGAAAGCGTCTTTCGATTTCGCTGATTGCAGCTGGTGCAACTGAGTAATAAATAACATGGAAATATCCACGCTCATTTTTGTTTATAGGGTATGCTAATTTTCTCATCCCCATAGCGTCTGTAGTAGCTATAGTGCCACCGTTTGAAGTGATAGTCTCTTCAATAGCACTAATGCTACTTTGAATCTCTTCAGCTGTAAATGTTGGTTTAATGATAACTAAGTTTTCGTAGTTTCTCATAGAGTATAATCTCCTTTTGGTATGTGCCGTAACGGCGTTGTTTCCCTTTCGGATATGTATATATCGCAACTTCTGCGATACAAAGAGAAAGGAACGGGAGATTATACAGAAAAGTTGCTTAAAAAAAACTAGCTTCTATTTTTATGGCAATTTGTCATAACTATTTTGTTTTTTTAGTTTTTTGGATATAGTAAGGAAAATTTTTAAGAATGGTTTTATATGGCAAAAAGAAAAAAAAAGCAGACAAATAGTAGCAAAATCTTAACATATTTAGCGTGGTTTTTAACGGCAATAGCTCTTATCGTAAGCTCTTTAGTTGGAGGTTATTATATAGGTTATGAAGAAGCAAAAAATGATATAGAACAACAATCTGAGATTCAGAAAAAAAAGAGACTCTCATTGCTAAAAAAAGCTCAAGAAATTAGTGTAAAAAAAGATGAAAAAAGTGTAAATACAAGACTAAAAAATGTATTAGATAAAGAGAGTAAAAAAAGTGCTGGAGCAGCTACTCATGAGTATGGAGATGCAGCTCTTCCAAAGCCACCAGAGCCTATACAAAGAGAAGTTAAAAAAACAGTTGCAAAACCAAAATTAGCAATTATTATAGATGATGTTAGTGTAAACTCACATGTTAGAGCTATAAAAAGCTTGGATCTCCCTTTGACAATGTCGTTTTTACCACCTAGCAAATTTCGCCCAAACTCAGCAATACTTGCACAAAAAGAGAATTTTTATATGGTGCATCTTCCCATGGAAGCGCAAAGTTTTAGCGCAGAAGAACCTATGACTCTTAGAGTTAGTGACTCAGATGCAAAGATACAAAGTAGGATAAGAGCTATAAAAGAAGCCTTTCCTAGAGTCTCTTACATAAATAACCATACTGGAAGTAAGTTCACTTCAGATGAGATGGCGATGAACCGCCTTATCTACGCACTAAAAGCGCAAAATATTCACTTTATAGATAGCAGAACTACAGCCGATACAAAAGCACCAAAAGTTATGAAAAACTTTGGTTTAGAGTATGTCTCAAGAGATATCTTTTTAGACCATGATATGGATAAAGAGTCTGTTAAAGAGCAGATTAAAAAAGCCATAAAAGTAGCAAAAACTCATGGAACTGCAATAGCAATAGGCCATCCCCATGCAAATACTCTTGCAGCGCTGAGAGAGTCTAAGCATCTCTTTAAAGATGTGGAACTAGTCTATGTAGATAAGCTTTACTAGATGCAAGAGTTACAAGAGAAGATACCAGAACTTGCTGTAATGAAGAGCTATCCAAAAGAGCTTTTCTTTAGTGGAGATACTTCTCTTTTAAAACGAAAAAAAGTCTCAATAGTTGGAAGCAGAAAACCATCAAAATACTCAAGGTTACTAACTCATCAAATAGCATCACAACTTTCAAAAAATGGAGTTTGTGTAGTTAGTGGAGGAGCTATGGGCATAGATGCCATAGCACATAAAGCAGCAGGTGAAGCAAATACCATCTCAGTTTTGCCTTGTGGCATTAACTTAAAGTATCCAGCTATAAACAAAAATCTTCTTTGTGAGATAGAAAAACAGGGCTTACTTCTTAGTCAATTTAAAAAAGATTTCAAAGCAACGCCATGGAGTTTTGTGGTGAGAAATGAACTTGTTGTAGCCTTGGGAGATATCTTAGTCG
>Ga0265294_10001354_pt1 | contig 33059 bp, 35 predicted proteins | sample MunlanPumphouse3_FD_192504 | JGI IMG/M metagenome (GOLD analysis project Ga0265294, IMG submission 192504) | Groundwater microbial communities from a municipal landfill in Southern Ontario, Canada - Pumphouse #3 | ecosystem: Environmental > Aquatic > Deep subsurface > Groundwater | place...
CGTTAATGGAGCATACCCCGACACCGGTTGGAGATGTCGCTTTAATGCCTAAAAAGCCATCATTATTGACCACAAAATGCTTAAAGCCAATTCTGGCAATGATTTCTTCCAAGCGTTTCTTTTGACTCGGCATATCCACCCCAGCCAGTCCAAAGGCCGCGTAATTAACATCGGAAGACTGTAAATTGTTTCGCTTCAGCAGTTTTTCGATACTTTCTTTCATGACGCGAAAGGCACCATCAAAACCATCCGGAAGCCCTTCGTGGCTACAAGTGCCTAGGCGAATTCCATCAATGAAATTCCCTTCCAAATCAAACAATAAATAATCGGTTTTGGTATTGCCTCCGTCAACTCCTAATACTACCTGTTGCATATTTTACTCCTTAAACTGTGGCAAATATTTTTTATGGGCTTGTACCATTTCATCAAAACAAGTGCTGAAGTTCTTTAAATCGCTTGTTAATGGGTTCATTAAGGCTCCGCGCATCGCTTCCAGTTTATCTCCGGAAAGCGCCGCATTCACGACATGCCGTTCATAAGCTTTAATCATTTGAATATATTCGATAACATGTTGGTTGGCGACATTGGCTTTTATCGGTTTGGCACCGTCTTTGCCGATAATGGCACTGATTTCTATTACATCGTCATCGGCCAAAAAGTCAAGCGCGCCATTATTCAATACATTAACTACATGCACTTCTTGCAAATTGTTGTAAATCGCATTGATTAGGTTGATGGCCACTTCCGAATATCTTGCGCCGCCCCGTTTGGATAGTTGAACCGGTTTTTCATGCAGTTCCTGTTGAGAATAGAGATCTAACAGTTCTTCTTCCAATTCTATGCAAACTTCTCCGCGGGTTTTTGGTGTATTTAGGAGTTTTTGAAGCTTTTGAGCCGGGAAATAATAGTATTCCAAATATGACGAAGGAATCGCGCCAATGGCTTGGATTTGTTCCGAAGTAAAGCCAGAAGCGGGAATGTTTTTCATAGCTTCTGAGTTTACACCTTGCGAAAGAGCGTCTTGAAGGTAATCTTTACCTTGGTATTTTATGCTTGTAACATAAGATAAATGGTTTAAACCGACATATTCCACTTCTGCTTCCTCTAAGCCCATCCGTTTTTTGATACTGTCAATCATGTTGAGCGGAACATTGCAAAGCCCTATCATCTTTACCTTGGTATGGTTCAACAAGGCTTGCGCAACCAATCCTGAAGGGTTGGTAAAGTTAATAAGCCAAGCATCCGGGCATAATTTTTCCATCATTTTTACAATCTCAAGCATAACAGGGATGGTGCGGAAAGCTTTAAACATTCCTCCAATACCGCAGGTTTCCTGACCAATCATATTGTATTTGAGCGGAATCTTTTCGTCCAAAACGCGTGCCAAAAGTTTTCCCACCCGGATTTGCACCATGACAAAACGGGCATTCCTTAACGCTTCTTCGTAACTCATGGTAAGTTTGACTTGACAATCAATGCCCGAACTATCTACCATTCGCTTGGCAAGTCCGCCCACGATTGAGAGTTTTCGTTCGTCAATGTCCATCAAAGAAATTTCTGTTACCGGTAAAGTCTTGTGTTTGGCAATTATGCCTTCAATTAACTCCGGGGTATAAGTGCTCCCTGCACCGATAATACAAAGTTTCATTTTATTCCTCCACGTATTGCTTTAATTCGGCAATTTTATCCAGCCGTTCCCAAGGTAAATCCAAATCATGTCGACCAAAATGTCCGTAAACCGCGGTTTGTTCATAAATTGGTTTGCGTAAATCCAAGTGATTAATAATATCAAGCGGACGTAATTTAAAGTGTTTTTGCACGATCTCGATTAATTGGGCTTCCGTAAACCGGGAAGTTCCGAAAGTATCAATAGCTATAGAGATCGGATCAGACATACCGATAGCATAAGAAATTTGGATTTCTAGCTTTTTGGCAAGTCCTGCAGCTACCAAATTCTTGGCAATGTAGCGGGCCATGTAACTGGCGCTTCGGTCAACTTTTGTGGCATCCTTTCCGCTGAACGCTCCGCCGCCATGACGAGAATATCCGCCATAAGTATCGACGATGATTTTCCGTCCGGTTAAACCCGAATCGCCCTTGGGTCCGCCAATGACAAAACGTCCGGTTGGATTGGTATAGATTTTGGTGTTTTCATCAATTAAATGGCTGGGAATAACAGCTTTAATAACGTGCTCGATTAACTTTTCCCGCAATTCTTCTTGCGTGATCATTTCATCGTGTTGCGTGGAAATCAAAATCGAATCCACTCGATTCACGTTGCCTTCATCATCGTATTCCACGGACACTTGCGTTTTTCCATCGGGACGCAAATGTTTCACGATTCCCTTTTTTCTAACTTCCGCTAAGCGTCGCGCCAACTTATGGGCTAACATAATAGGCATTGGCATATATTCCTCGGTCTCGTCACAAGCAAAACCAAATATGATGCCTTGGTCGCCTGCTCCCTCGCCTTCGCGAACTCCCATCGCAATATCCAGGGATTGTTCGTTGATGGCTACAAGGACAGCCAAATTTTCGGCGTCAAAACCGTATTTTCCGCGGTTGTAGCCAATCCGTTCGACAGTTTGTCGGGCAATTTTTTGAATATCGGAATAACCCGTGGTCGTAATTTCGCCCATGATTAAGACAAGCCCAGTGGTTACGCAGGTTTCGCAAGCTACTTTGGCATATGGGTCTTGTTTTAATATGTCATCTAAAATGGCATCGGAAATTTGATCGCAGATTTTATCCGGATGACCTTCCGTAACCGATTCTGATGTAAAAATATGTCTAATCTTTTTCATATTCGTTTAATACTCCTTCTAGACTCGCTGTTTTATATTATACCACAACTACTGCTTTACCATTAGCGTGGGAATAAATATCGTTTTTACCTGAGATAATCATCCCAAGGCTTCCCTTGGGGTTTAACTTCAAAGGTTAAAGTCTCTTGGGTTACCGGATGGGGAAATTCAAGTTTAAAAGCATATAAAGCTAAAGGCATTTTGACAGAACTTCCATAAAGCGTATCGCCAAGAAGGGGAAAACCGCGGGAAGCAAATTGCACACGGATTTGGTGATGACGCCCCGTTTCCAAGGAAACCTCCACCAGGGTTGTTCCTTTTAAGTGTTTTATGACCTGATAATTTAGAATAGCAATTTTCCCTTGTCCATAGTTTGTTACAAAGGATTTGACTTCTTTTTCATCCTTAATTAAATAATCAACCATTTTTCCGCTACTGTCGGGCAGCACCCCATTCACCAAGGCATAATAATACTTTTTGAAAGCGCGATTTCTAATAACCGCAAAAAGCCGAGAAGCAGCCTTAGAGGTTTTTGCAAAAACCATCACCCCTCTGGTCATTCGGTCCAAGCGATGAACCAACCCTAAATAAACATTTCCCGGTTTCTGATACTTGACTTTTAGATATTGTTTTAACATAGTAAGCATATCGGGGTCGTTCGTTTCATCGCGTTGAGACAAAATTCCCGCCGGTTTATGCACTACCAAGAGATGGTTATCCTCATAAAGGATTAAGTCCTGTATTTGATTCATCAAATCACCTTTATTATTATAGCAAATTTAAGTAATTTTTTCAGAATATTAACTTTTTATTTTATAATCATTTAATTTGAAAAAAAAGCGCTAATATGTTAAGATATTTATTGACTAATATAAATAAATTGAAGAGGTAATAATATGGATGAAGTTAAAAGTACGGTGAATACCCAAGAAACAATACCAGGCAATTTACCGCTTAACACAACTGAAGTTGCACCGAAGCCGAAAAAGAAAATGTCGAGAGCTGAACGCAAAAAATTACGGGTCATTACTCGCCTTATAGAAGGGGAAATCAACGGAACGAAAGCAGCTAAAATGTTGGGGATTACTACTCGCCAAGTGAGAAATTTAAAACGCCAAGTACTCGAACAAGGTTCTGAAGGTGTTATTCATAAAAACAAATATTATAAACCCTACAATGCGATAGATGGAGAGATAAGCGAATTTATTGTTAAGTTATATCGGAAAGAATATCGCGGAACAAACTTTAGTGAATTCGCCCGCATTGTTCAAAAGGAATACAATATTGAAGCTTCGCGCAGCACGATTTACAATTTTTTAAGAAGAGCCAGAATTCGCAGCCCGCAGCGCAAGAAAAAGAAGACGAAAAAAACAATGGTTACAACTTCAGCTAAGGATATAAAATCTAGCAAAGAAAAAAATTAAGCATTGCTTTTGATGCTTAATTTTTTATTTTTATGTTATACTATTTCTAGATTAATAAAGGACTGATTTTATGACCAAAAAAATCAAAATAGGAAATCTCTATATCGGGGGTGGCGAACCAATCGCCATTCAAAGCATGACCAATACCAAAACCGCCGATGTACAAGCTACCGTCAAGCAAATCAAAGCTTTGGAAAAAGCGGGAGCCGATATTGTGCGTCTGGCTATCGTCGACGAAAAAGATGCCCGAGCAATACCGGAAATTAAACAAAAGGTTTCGGTTCCGCTGGTAGCCGATATCCATTTCGATTATCGTTTAGCGCTTATGGCCATCGAAAACGGCATCGATAAACTTCGTTTAAACCCCGGCAATATCAAAAACATTGACCACATCAAAGCAGTGGTATATTCTTGCCAAGAAAAGCAAATCCCGATACGGATAGGCATTAACGGAGGATCCCTTGATTCCAAATACGACTCGGTGACAGCGGAAAACCTTGTGGCAAGCGCCAAAGAGCATGTCGATATCTTGGAAAACCTCGGCTTCTACGATATCTGCATTAGCATCAAAACCACCAATATTGAAACTACGATTGAGGCAAACCGCTTGGCTTCCCAAACCTTCTCTTATCCCCTTCATATCGGTTTAACCGAAGCCGGGACCCTTTTAAGCGGAGCAATTCGTTCCAGTTATGCCTTGGGAACCCTTGTAAAAGAAGGAATCGGTGATACGATTCGCATATCTTTAACAGGCAATCCCGTTCCGGAAATCGAGGTCGCAAAAGGAATCTTAAAAATGTTCGGCAAAATTGACGAACCAACGCTTATCAGTTGTCCGACCTGCGGTCGCACCAGTTACAATATGATGCATATTGTTTCCGAAATCGAACCGTTTCTTGCCACCATTAAAGTCCCTTTAAAAGTGGCTATCATGGGCTGTGTGGTCAACGGTCCAGGCGAAGCTAAGGATGCAGATATTGGGATAGCAGGAGGGAGGAATGCGGCGGTGCTCTTTAAAAAAGGACAAATCGTTCGAAAACTAGCCGAGGAGGAAATTATCCCTGTCTTAAAACAAGAAATCCTGGAACTTGCCATGGAAAAAACAAATAAATAATAAATGAGGAAAAATCGCTTTCCTCATTTTTTTATTAGATGGCTTCCTTTTTTAATTCTTCGATTAATGTGGGATTAAAAGTTTTGGCTTTAATCATGGCGATTTCTGCCCGATAAGGCGAAACTTCTGTGCCGTTGGTTGTTTCGATATAAGGGGTTTCCAATATTTTCGGAATTGTCTGGAATGTTTCATCATAAACTACACGCATTAAGGCGTCAAAACCTATCATGCCAAACCCAATATTTTCGTGACGGTCTTTTTTTGCGCCCCTTACGTTTTTGGAATCATTTAAGTGAATTACTTTAATTTTGTCCAAACCGACGATGGAATCAAACATTTGTTTAACCCCTTCATAATCGTTGACAATATCGTACCCTGCATCATGCACATGACAAGTATCAAAACAAACGCCGTTACGCTTGGGATTATCGATTAAATCCAGCAATGTTTTGATTTCTTCAAAAGTTTTTCCACATTCCGTACCTTTTCCCGCCATCGTTTCCAACAAAATTACTACATCAGATTCAGGAGTATTGGCAATAATTTGTTTAATGCCCTCGGCAATTCGCTTCAAGCCGTATTCGACTCCCATTCCGACATGGGCGCCGGGGTGAATGACGAGATACTTTGCTTTGACAATGGTCGCCAAACGCACTTCGCGGGTCAAGAAATCGATGGCAAATTGCCACTTGGCATCATCGCTTTGAGCAAGGTTTACGATATAAGGGGCATGCACGACAACATCATCCATGGATAACCCGTGTTTATTCATCGCTTCATGCATCGCCTCAATCTTTAGTTCGCTTGCGGGTTTGCGATATGTGTTTTGGGGAGCACCCAAATAAAACATCATAGCGTTAGCGCCATTAGCAATGGTTTCCCTGACGCTTCCAAGTAACATCCAAGCGCCGCTATTTTCCACATGTGATCCTATTTTCAATGTACTATTCATATTTCTTTTTCTTCCTATAGATATTGCTTACATACTCACGCTTAAGCGTGCGAATTTCTTTTAAGATTTTTTCTTTGCGTTTCTTTTTGTAACCTGGTTTTACCTTTTTCGGCATCGGTGTTTTTGCGTGAACCAAGGCTTCAAATTGTTTAATCTTTCCAGAAGGTTTTCCTTCTTTAAGAATGGTAGGTTCCAACCCTTGGGAAGTAATTTTCACAAAAACCGGGTTTAGGCCTTTCTTCTTGAGTTCGTTGACGTATTTTTTGTCATCGTAATCGTATAAACTGATGGCTTGGCCACTCATATCAAACCGCGCTGTCCTACCGGTTCGATGAACATAAAACTCGACGTCAAGCGGCAAATCAAAGTTGATGACATGGCTTACCCCTTCAATATCGATGCCGCGGGAAGCGATGTCGGATGCCACCACATATTGATAGCGGAGATCTTTGATTCTTTTTAGGGTTTGCCGGCGGACACGGTCGTCCAAATTCCCGTGGATAACACCTACTTGGTATCCGTGGGTGGCGATAAACTTAGCAAGGAAATCGACATCCTCGACTTTATTGACAAAAATCAATGCTAAAAACGGGTTAATAATTTTTAACAACAAAATCAACACTTCTTCTTTGTTCTTGGCTTTCGTTGGGATAAAGAGGTGTTCGATTGTTGCTTTGGTCAACTGCGGTTCGCTGATGACAATTTCTTTTACACCCTCTAAATACCGATTCATAAAGTGCCGCATCGCCTTAGGGATGGTAGCGCTAAACAACATGAATTGGGGTTTGGGGATTACCGCTAAAACTTGGTCGACTTCTTCTAAACCTCTGCCATCCAAAACCATGTCCGCTTCATCGATTACCACGATTTGGGAAGTATAGATTTTCAAGACATTGGTGGCAATCGCCAAATCCAGAATACGGCCAACTGTCCCGATCACGATATGGGGTTGGGACATTTCAAAGCGTTTAATTTCTTGTTCGCGAGAAGTTCCCCCAATCGCCAGGCGAATATCTAAATCATTATTGTTTTTTGGGAATTTGCTTGCGACTTCAAATAATTGCATGGCAAGTTCCCGGGTCGGTGATAAAATCAAAGCTTGCACAAGCGGTTTCGTTACATCGATTTGTTGCATAATCGGAAGCAAAAAAGCATGTGTTTTACCGCTTCCGGTTGCGCTTTCGACAACCAAATTTTCGCCTATTAAAGCTCGGGAAATTACGGCTTTTTGGACTTTGGTTTCTTCCACAAAACCGATATCCTGTAGTGTTTCGTTAATAAAGGGTTTAAACCGATAATCAGTAAATGCCATCATCAACACCTCCTATTAACTTGCCGATGACTTGCCCATTGATAATTTGTTCTAACTTAACCGGTAATAGCAAATTGGTTAAGTCCTTTTCATCCTCCACAAATACTTCAATGTAGTTTGAGGAATAACCGCGCCATAACCCTTGCTTTCGGTTTTCGAACAACACCAATTGAGTTGAATCGATAAAACGTTCTTGATACTCTTGTTTTAAGGCACTGCTTAGTTTAAGCAATGTCCTTGTTCTTTCTTCAATTATTTCTGGCGCGAGATGGCCGTTTAAAGTATCCGCTTTGGTTCCTTTTCGACGGGAATAAGGGAAAATATGCATTTGCGCAAACCCGATTCTGTTGATAAAGTCAATGGCTTCTTGATGTTCCGCTTCGGTTTCGCCCACAAAGCCCCCTAAACAATCGGTAGTAATGGCAATATCGGGAATAAGAGAACGTATTTCCTTTATCCGGTTTTCATATTCTAAAGTAGTATACCTACGGTTCATCCGTTTTAAAACGCTGTCTGAGCCTGCTTGAAGAGGAATGTGCAAAAGCTTTGCCAATCGCTCGGGATATTTTCTGAAAAGCGCCAACAATTCATCGGTGATTTCCAACAATTCAATCGAAGATAAACGAAGGCGTGCCAATTGAGGAAAAGTCGACAAAATACTGTCAACCAATTCCGCCAATGTGATGTTGCCTAAATCTTTTCCGTAAGTGCCGGTATTGATTCCCGATAAGATTACTTCCTTTACCCCGCTATCCACAAGGTTCTTTATTTCTTCCAAAACACTTGTCATATCGCGGCTCCTGATTGGTCCTCTTGCATAAGGGATTAAGCAGTAACTGCAGAAATTTTCACATCCGTCTTGGATTTTTATAAAACCCCGGGTATGTTTTTGAAGACGACCCATTTTTAATTCTTCGAAAGTTTGATACTCTTCAATTGACTTTTGGTAATGGCGTTTAATTTTGGTTTTTTGAAACTCTTTTACATAATCGATAATTTTGCTTTTTCCGCTACTGCCCAGCACAATATCGACGCCTTCGATAGCGATTACTTCCTCAGGAGCAATTTGCGAATAGCATCCCATAACCACCATGATAGCTGCGGGGTTCTTGCGGATTAAGGAGCGTATCAACTTTCGGCTTTTGGCATCGGATGTCTTCGTTACCGTACAAGTATTGATGATTTGGACATCAGCTTCTGCGTCATTATCGGTCCACTGCCATCCGGCTTCCCCTAATTGGGAACTAACCGCTTCCGATTCATATAGATTTACCTTGCAACCCAAGGTATGGATTTTAAATTTTATGGTTGTGTTTTTTTCGCTTTCTATATTCATGCTTTTAACTCTTTCTGATAAACAATGGCACTCAATAATAATAAAGGCGCAAGTTCCGTCCGAAGGATTCTTTTGCCTAAAGTAATAGGGATAAAGCCCGCTTCGGTTAAAATCTCCACTTCTTTTTCGTCAAAGCCGCCTTCTGGACCAAATAATACCAGTAGGCTTTTCATATTGTCAATAGATAAATGTTTTTTTAGATTTACATCGTCTGTCGGAGAATCTTCATAGGCAAACAGACATAAGTCGAAATTGGCTTTTTCTTTGATTAATTCCGGAATAGTAAGCGGTTTGATAAATTTCATCAAACGGTTTCGATGGGATTGTTCGGATGCTTCTTTGATAATTTTGTTGATTCGTGCTTCTTTCTTTTCGCCTTTTTCCTCTTGCCATTTTGCGGTAGAGCGGTTCATAAAAATGGGAATATAAGCTTTGGCCCCTAAGGCAACACATGATTCAATCACAAATTCCATTTTTTCTCTTCGTACCAATCCGTGGGCGATTGTAACATCAAGCGGTAGTTCATTGTTTTCTTCAATTTTTCCGTTCAATTCTACGATTGCTTCGTTTGGGGTCAATTTGATAAGTTTACCTAAAAAAGTCCCTTCCGTTTCATGACATACGATGACGGAATCTTTTACCTGCATCCTCATCACTTTTTGGACATGATAAGCATCGCTAGGAAGCAATACAGCTCTTTTTTCTTGAATGTTTATTTGTTCAACAAAATAACGTTGCATAACATCAGTCTTCCTTTTATTTAATTATTGTACCATATTCGGCCATAATTATCACCTATTTTACACTTTCGGCAAAAAAAAAAGAGCCTAAAGGGCAAACTTTAGACTCTGAGAGATTAATATTATTTGTTGGAAAAGAAACGTTTGATTCGGTCAGACCACTTGTTCCCAGCGGTTTCATCGGTTTTGCTTAATTTTTGGAATAGTTCCTTTTGATTGCTGGTCAATTTAGTTGGAGTGACAACCGTAACAATGACATATTGATTACCGGTCCTACCTGTGGTTTGACTGGATATTCCTTTTCCTATCAACTTAAACTTTGTGCCTGTTTGCGTTCCAGGCGGTATTTTCAATGCGACCATACCATGGAGTGTTTTGACTTCCAAAGTGGTTCCTAAGGCTGCTTGGCTAAATGTAATCGGCATTTGGAGAATGATGTCATTGCCTTCGCGCTCAAAAATTTCATGGTCCTTTACGGTTACATTGATATACAAGTCGCCGCTTGGTCCACCGTTGTGGCCAGCTTCCCCTTGACCGGATAACCGAATTGTTTGGTCATCTTCGATACCGGCTGGGATATTGACGCTGATTGTAGCATCTTTTTTCATCCGACCGGCGCCATGGCATGTTTCGCACGCTTTTCTGATTTTGCGACCGGTTCCCCGACATTCGGAACACGTGGTTTCGGTTTGCATACGACCAAGGAAGGTTGTTTGTTCGATGATTACCCGACCGCGCCCACCACAGCGGGTACAAGTCGATATGTCTTGACGCGAAAAAGCCCCTGTTCCGCCACAAGTGCTACATTCCTCAAAACGAGTAATGTGAATCGGTTTCTTTACGCCAAAAGCTGCTTCTTCAAACGTAATGGTAATATTGATGCTTAAATCTTTACCTTTTCGAGGACCGGATGGGTCGCTCCGACGACCACCGCCAAAGATATTGGCAAAAATATCTTCAAAGCCTCCAAAGCCACTGAAACCGCTAAAACCGCCCATGCCACCCATGGTTGGGTCTTCATGACCGTAACGGTCGTAATTTTGGCGTTTTGCGGGGTCGCTTAAAACTTCATAAGCTTCTTGAATCTCTTTAAATTTTTCCGTAGCGTTTGGATCGGAACTAACATCGGGATGATACTTTTTGGCAAGGGTCCGATACGCTTTTTTTATCTCATCTTCACTTGCACTTTTAGGAACATCTAATATTTCATAGTAATCACGTTTAGTTGCCATCGTTCGGCCCCTCCGTTTCTATATGGTTTTTAACAATCTATTTATCAAGATCCTCATATTCGGCATTTACGACATTGTCGTCATCTTTATTGTCACTGCCGGCTTGTGCATTTTTGGCTTCGTATTCGTGTTGGGCTTTTTGGTAGGCTTTGGTGGCTATACCTTGAGCAGCTTTTTCAAGTTCTTCTTTGCGTTTTCTGATTTCGTCTAAATCTTTGCCTTCAAGTGCTTTTTGAAGCGCTTCGGAAGCTTTTTCTACCTCTTGTTTTTCAGAATCGGTTACCTCGCCACCTAAATCATTGATGGACTTTTTAACCGCAAACAACAGTTGATCCGCATCATTCCGTAAATCGACTTCTTCTTTCTTTTGTTTGTCCGCTGCAGCATTTTCTTCAGCTTCACGGATCATTCTTTGGATTTCGTCTTCCGGTAAAGAAGAGCCCCCAGTAATCGTAATTTCTTGTTTCTTTCCGGTACCTAAGTCTTTGGCACTGACATGGACAATACCGTTTGCGTCAATGTCAAACTTGACTTCGATTTGTGGCACACCCCGTGGGGCTGGCGGAATACCGGTTAATAGGAAACGACCAAGGGATTTGTTGTCGCCAGCCATTGGACGTTCACCTTGAACAACGTGAATATCTACAGCAGTTTGGTTATCTGAAGCGGTAGAGAAAATTTGCGATTTCGATGTAGGAATGGTAGTATTGCGTTCAATCAATTTGGTTGCAACGCCACCCAAGGTTTCGATACCAAGGCTAAGTGGCGTAACGTCAAGCAGCAACACGTCTTTAACTTCACCTGCAAGCACACCAGCTTGGATTGCGGCACCCATGGCAACTACTTCGTCAGGGTTGATGCTGCGGTTTGGTTCTTTGCCCAGTTCGCGGCGAACTAAATCCTGAACCGCTGGAATCCGGGTGGAACCGCCCACCAACAAGACTTGGTCAAGATCGTTTGCGGTAATCTTGGCATCTTTCAAGGCTTGGCGAACTTGATTTTTCGTCGATTCGATTAAAGGCATAATCAATTCTTCGAATTTAGCTCTGGTTAAGCTTAAATTCAAGTGTACCGGTTCATAGTTTAGGTTGGCACCGATAAACGGTAGGTTAATTTCGGTTTTGGTAACGCCGCTTAATTCTTTCTTAGCTTTTTCAGCAGCTTCTCTTAATCTAAAGAGGGCTGTTTTGTTTTTGGAAAGATCGACCCTTTCTACTTTCTTGAATTCTTCGATTAAATAGTTTACGACTAATTGGTCAAAGTCATCGCCCCCGAGACGATTGTTTCCCGAAGTCGATAGAACTTCGAAAGTTCCGTCAGCAAGTTGCAATACCGAAACGTCAAAGGTTCCGCCGCCAAGGTCATAAACCAAAACGGTTTGTTCTTTATTTAATTTATCGATTCCATAGGCTAAAGCTGCTGCTGTTGGTTCATTGATAATTCGTTTGACATCTAAGCCGGCTATGCGTCCGGCATCTTTTGTGGCTTGACGTTCCGCATCATTAAAATAAGCCGGAACCGTAATAACCGCTTCGCTAACCTTTTCGCCAAGATAAGCTTCCGCTGTGGCTTTTAGGTTTTGAAGGATCATGGCCGATATTTCTTGGGGAGTATACTCTTTTTCATTAACTTTTACTTTTTGATTAGTTCCTATTTTTCTCTTAATGGAGAAAATAGTGTTAGGATTGGTTACAGCTTGACGACGGGCATTATCACCGACGATTATTTCCCCATCTTTGAAGGCAACTACCGATGGTGTGGTTCTGAATCCTTCGGAGTTGGTTATAACTTTAGGGTCGCCCCCCTCCATAACTGCAACACATGAATTGGTTGTACCTAAGTCAATTCCAATAATTTTACCCATTGTTCTTTTCCTCCTTTTCTTCAATTGATTTGGTACTAGCTTTGTTTACTTTTACAATACTTGGACGTAGAATCCGGTCTTTGTACATATAACCGGTGATGATTTCTTCTACGATTACATCTTCTTCTACGCCTTCAACCCAAACAGTTTCGGCAGCCGAATGCAAGCTTGGGTCAAATTTTTGGTTTTTGGTTTCAATCGGTTTTACGCCGTATTGAGCCATGATGTCTTGAATTTGCGTATTGATGAGTTGAAACCCGGTTAAATATTTCTTAAGTTTCTCGTCATCGGTTTCGGTTTGCACAACTTTGTTGAAGATATCGGTAATATTGATGAAATCTGCAAAGAAAGATTGCAAAGCATATTTTCGATCTCGAATCTTTTCCTCATTGGAACGGCGTTTAAAGTTTTCTAGTTCCGCCCGATTTCTTAACAATTGATCGTTTAGTTGGGCAATTTCCGCTTTTAATTTAGCAATTTCTTCTTGACATGCGCATTCTTCGTTTGTTTCGGTAGGGCATTTTTCCCAACACGAATCCTTTGAATCAGTTGATGGGGTCGCCTCCTCTTGTGTTAAATCTTCATTTTCTTTTTCTTCTTCGCGATAACGATTAAATTCGCTCATTCTTACCTCCTTTAGCTACACGTTGGGTTTATACGATTTTTTTGATGTTTGATGCAATGTATTCTAATATCGGAATGACTTTGTCATATTGCATCCTAGTAGGACCAATTACCGATATCGCCCCGCGATCGCCTGAAGCACTTGTATATGGTACCGTAATGACGGTACAGTTTTGCATTGCTTTGATTTCGTTTTCTTGACCAATACGAACAGTAATTCCGGAATTATCGAGTTTGATGACTTTGAAAATATCTTTATTATCAATTGCCTCAAACAACTCTCGAGCTTTCTTTACATCCTGAAACTCCGGCAGTTCTAAAATATTGGTCTTCCCCGCAATATGATACTTATTGGAAGCCATTTCCACAAAGGCGTTAACGAATGCAGCAATCAATTCTTCGCGATAACATAAGAAATCGCAAATTTCTTCGTTTTGGGATGCTTCTTTTAAACGCAGTTCAATTTCTGTAATCATCACATCATGCAATAATTCGTCTAATACTTTAACAACGCGTTCCACTTCTTTAATACTAATGCCTTCCGGAAGCATGATTTTTTTCGATTCCACATAACCTTGGTCGGTTACCATTAGGATGATAGCGAATCGTTCCTGAAGCGAAATAAACTCCAACTTCTTGATTCGCGAATGTTCTGCGGATTGTCCGAGTGCCACCACTGCATAATTCGTCAAATCCGCTACCAAATTAAGCGATTCGGTAATCGCTTCTTGACGAGTTATATTGGCCTGACTAAAGATTTGGTCAATCATTGGGAAAGCAAGTTCGCGTTCTTGCTTTTCTTTCATGATTTGCTCAACATATAAGCGATATCCCGTTTCCGAAGGAATCCGCCCGCTGGAAGTGTGCGTCTTTTCCAAAAAACCCATTTCTTCCAAATCAGCCATATCATTGCGAATGGTCGCGGGAGAAAACGGTAAATCCGGACGTTTCGAAAGCGTCCGAGAACCAACCGGTTCATTAGTGCTAACATATTCTTCGACAATGGCTTTCAAAACCAATATTTGGCGTTCTGACAACAAATCATATCGCTCCTTCCTGGCATTTTTTTTCATACGTTATTTATTATACATTTTTGTGTTAGCAATGTCAAGTGATTAGTGCTAAATTTTTGGACAGTATTATTATAATAACTAACAGCCAACTTATGCATCAAAAAAAGGAAAAACATTGCTGCTTTTCCTTTGAAAATTAAGGATAATTTTATCTTTGGGAAATTTTTGCAAACGGATTTCCGTTTCGCTCTTCTTCTATTGTTGTCGTTTCATCATGACCCGGGAAAACCCAAAAGTCCCCCTCTAACGAAAGCAACCGATTTACGCTTTTTATTAGTAGAAATTGATCGCCGGTAGGAAGGTCGCTGCGACCAACCGTATTTTTAAACAAGGTATCGCCAGAGAATAGCATATCGTCGATAATCAAGGATACCGAACAATCGGTATGACCGGGAGTTTCCAAAACCCCTACCTCAAAACCGTCCGTTAAAGTCAATAAATCCTTGTCCTGAATAAACTGTGTGCGGTCAGGGTCAAAACGGTTTTTAGCCGCTCCGCCATAATATAAACCATGATGCTTATTCGGATCATCCAATTTATAATAAGCTAATTTATGCAAATAGCATTTTACCTCGGGAAACTTTTCTAAAAGTTGCCTTAAAGTGCGAAAATGATCGAAATGCGCATGGGTTAAAAACACACCCACTAATTGGCGTTTTTTTAGGGCTTTAACGATTTTGCTTACCTCGCAAGCGGGATCTATTACAATTGCGCTTTTTTCATCTCCTACAACATAAGTATTTCCCATAAAAATATTGTCATTTAACAAAAGGGCTTTTTTCATAAATATAAACTGATATAACCCTTTCTAGGCTTTGGGAAGGCTTGCGGCTGCAATACTTTGTCCAACCCGACGGCTCTTTTCGTCAGGCATGCGAATTTGCATGTTTTGGAATTCGGGGAATTCGCTCGCAAGTACTTCTTTGGCTTTTTCTACGATGATTAATCCTCCCCATCCACTTGTTACCCTTCCTAGTAACAATAGATGTTTGATTTGGTAAAACTCGCTGTAATAAGCTAAAGCATATCCCAAATAAATCCCGATGGTTTCGTAAATTGCTTTGGCTCTTTCATCGCCGTTTTTCATCAAAGCTTGAACGACTTTTAGTTTTTCGGCCGGCGACAGTGTTTCGTCAAAAGCAATACCGGCTCTTGGCGCTAGCTTAATAACGGAATCTTGACTGAAATACTTAACCCCGCAACCATAATCTCCGCTCCATTCGTCAACCATCGCTTCTTTGTTAAAGTCCACCGGAACAAAAGCAAGTTCGTTAAGCCAACCCATGAGGTTGCCTTCTTCGTTAATATAACCTGCGGCTTCACTGGTGCCCATGGCAATTCCCAAGACATTGGTGTCTTTTAATTCCATTGCTCCGGCTAAAGCGGTAACATCTCCGTCATTGGCAACTTCCAGCGGCACATCACCGATTTCCTTGGCAGCGCGAATGTAGACATCACGTGCCTTGGCATTAAAGACATCTTCCGGAACATTAAGGAATAGCGATGCCACACGCACTTCATTATCGATATAAATACCGGCACTACTTACGCCAATCGCATCCACGCGCGGCATTTTGGAAGCAGCCCGTTTAAAACTATCGAGAATGCCTTGATAATGGTAATCCGGATCGGTTTGGAGTTTTGGATGCCAAACGACTTCTTCGCTGTAAATCGCTTCGCCATTGACAACGGCGCTTACCTTTCGGTCCGAGCCCCCTGCATCAAACCCAATCCGATAGCCGTCTAAATTGCCCCCAATTTTAATGGAAGCTTTGACTTCGGTCGGAACTTTGTCAATCGAGGTGGCGATCACTTCGAACGGTTCACGATAAACTCTGCTCATGAATTCAACGTCAAATTTGCGTTCGCCATCTTTGTTAAAGATAGCTTTTAGTTTTTCGGTTACCAAGGGGTTACCGCCTAAATAGATTTTGAATCCTCCGACAACCCATAAAATACTTTTGATAAGACGTTCGATGATGGCAACATTGGTTTGAAGCGTTTGGTCATTGACGCCAAGGATATCCAGATCATAACGATAACGGTATCCACCTTGTCTTTCCACGCAAATAGCCATTTTTTCTTTCTTTTCGTCTTGTGCTACTTGTTTTCGGAACCACCGTAAAACGACACTCATCGGTTGAAAACCAGGATCTAGTTGTGGTATTATTTTTAGTTTATCCATAGCCTCTCCTCCTTGAGACATTTTTCTATAATTATACCACATTACCTGTCAAAGTGGTGAAAAAGTGTTTCACTTAAACAATCCTTTTTAAGCAGTAATAATAAGCCCTCTCTTGATTCATAATAATAAAGAAATAAATGGGGGGATAGTAATGAAAAAAACAACCCACTTTTTAATTATGGTAGGCGGTTCTGTTCTTTGGTTATCTTTTTCCGTTTATTTATCACTTGCCTGGATTGAAGAATTGACCAAACTTTTTAACAAGACGATCGCAATTACCATAATCAGCGGAATTGCTTATTTACCTGGATACCTTTCCGCTAATCTATTCATTACTTTGCTTTTCGTCAAACACGATTATCCAATCGGTTCCTATCAACAACCCCTTTCGGTTTTGATTCCCGCCCACAATGAAGAAAAACACCTTTATGCCACTTTACAAGCTCTCGCCTGGCAAGATTATCAAGGCTCTTTGGAAATTATTGTAATCGACAACGCCAGTAACGATGGCACCCGAAAAATAGCCGAAAAAGCGCGAAAGAATTTGGCCTTAAAAATTAAAATCCTAACCGAGCCCCAGAAAGGCAAACACCATGCCTTAAATAAGGGTTTAAAAGAGGTAAACACAAAATATTTCGTTTGTTTGGATGCGGATACGGTTTTGCACAAAAAAGCGATTTCCTTGATTGCGAATAGGATAAACCAAGATGAAAAAACCGGAGCGGTAGCGGGGGGAATCCTTGTACTTAATCACCAAGAAACCCTTTTGACCAAAATGCAATACTATGATTATTTTTTAAGCATCAATGCCATCAAGCATCTCCAATCCCATTATCGTTCCACTCTGGTTGCCCAAGGAGCTTTCAGTATTTACGTTACCGCTTTGGTTAAGGAACTGGGCGGCTGGGATGAGGTTGAGGGGGAAGACATTGTGCTGACTTGGAAAATCTTAAAAGCCCAAAGAGCCGTTTTGTTTGAACCGCGAGCAGTCAGTTTTACAATTGTTCCTTCAAGCATAAAAAGTTTTTTAAGTCAACGTATGCGTTGGGCGAAAGGCATGATTGAAGGCTTGAAAGCGGTTAAACCTTGGGAACAAAGAAACTTTTTTCCCCTATACTTTACTTTCATCGATTTGTTGATTCCTTTAATCGATTTGTGCTATCTGTTGTTTTTTCTTCCCGGTATCATTCTTTCCTTTTTTGGCTTTTTTTATCTGGTTGGACCGATTTCCCTATATGTCATTCCCTTGTTTTTATTTAACTATTTTTTAATCTATCGCATCGCGACTACCCAAGTCTTAAAGCCGATGAATATACCTTTTCAGTTAAACTTTGGCGAATTTATTTCATTTATGGTCTTTTATCAAAGCTTAATGGCTTTTTCGGCCTTTTTGGGTTATTTGGCGGCGCTTTTTTCCTTTACGGTTCCCTGGAATAAAAAAGAACCTTCTTAGCCCGGATAAACAAGGAAGGTTATAACAAGATAGTTATCAAACAAGGATTTTTCTCATATATTAAAATGAACGAAAAAAAGAAAGGAATTAATTTGATGACTAACTTTTCAAAAAAAGGAGAAAAAATTACGGAACAATCGTATATCGAGAATATTTTGCGCCTTAATTTAGGTAAAGCAGCAAGTTTTCATATGGATTATGACGAGGGCGAAAAGGTATTTAAAGGTATTATCACCCAAGCTAATACCGATCATTATATCATTGAGGAAAAAGTTTCCGGAAAAACCATAATATTACCTTCCATTTTTCTTAAATATATTGTTTTTGATGAAAAAATCAATTACCCCACTGTTGCCCCTAAATTTAAAAGAACCAGCCAATCATATCCATTTGAAAAAGCGCTTAGGCAACCTCCTATCAGCGCCCAAAGCGCGATTGTCATAGACGGCAATACCGGTTCAATCGTTTTTGAACAAAACGCTTTTTCCGAACTCCCGATTGCCAGTCTTACAAAACTCATGACCGCTATCGTCGCCTTAGAAGCAAGTAGTTTGAACGATTTGGTTACAATTAGTGCGGAAGCAGCCGCCCAAACGCCATCTTCTTGTCCGCTGGTTGCAGGGGACACGCTGTCGATGCGCGACCTTTTATATTGCTTGTTGTTGAGGTCGGGGAATGATGCGGCGTGGGCGATTGCGGAATACGTGGCGGGTAATGTGCCCTCATTCGTCAATCTTATGAACCAAAAAGCCAAGGCTTTAGGCCTAAACCAAACAACTTTTACCAATCCTTCCGGATTAGACGTCCCTTCTAGCAATCTTTCCCCTTCTTACGACTTAGCCCGCTTGATGCGCTATGGATTAACCAATCCAAATTTCCGAAAAATCATTGGCACCAAATCATATCAAACAACTTCCCAATTAGGCAATGAATACAACTTTATCCATAAACATCGCTTGCTTCATAATGTTTATTATGTAATTGGGGGAAAAACCGGTTTTACGCGTCGGGCAGGCAGAACCTTGGTAACCGCCGCAGAACAAGACGGGCAAGAATTTATTGTTGTTACCTTAAACGATCCCAACGATTGGGAAGACCATGTCAACTTGTTGGAATATGCCTTTAATTTATACGGAATAACGGTCGATACGCCAAACGATTTTGCCAAACCGATTCCGGGAGCTAGTGACTAAAAAAACCCCTAAAAGGGGTTTTTAGTTTGAGGATTGTTTTAAGGTTTTACCGTGATAAGAATAGTCGACGATTATAACATCGTTACCGATTTTGATGATATTTTGCCACGGAATTCTGGTTGCGTCTTTTCTGGTAACCAATTGCATGATTTTCATACCTGCTTGCACTTTGATGCTTGTAATGTTGCCGGTATTGGTATCAATTTCGACATCGGTTATTTTTCCGATTTTACTTCCGTCCTTCTCGTTGATAACGTCTTTATCCGCCAACTCGGAAAGTAACATTTGCCAAATCACTTCTTTCTTTTTTAAAAAATTATTATATCAATACCATTATATGTGCAAACGCCCAAATTGTGACAATAATCAACGAAAATTATGGCTGTATAAACCGTCTAGATTATAGCGTTCGCGTTCGTCCCCAACGAAAATATGTACTACGATTTCGTTTAAATCGACTAAAAACCACCGTGAATCGCCATGGCCGCTAATGCTTCTTATGGTGAAACCATGAAGCGGAGCCTCTTTGCGTAAATAATCCACCCCTGCATGACCTTGGCGCGAATTGTTTACCGAGGTGATGATGCTAAAGTCGTAGAAAGGGGTTAAACTCGTCATATCATATACTTTCGTGTTCGAGACGACCGCCTTGTCAAGTATTTCAATTACCTTTTTTACTTTATCAGTCATTCAATTTCTCCTTTATATAAAATTCATAAGTATCTTTGGTCAAAGGATGCAAATAATATTGTCTTTCTTTAATTATGCGCACTGTGTCAATCAACACTTCTTTGAACCCCAGCAAAAAATCTTGCTCGGTAATTATGCGATAATAATCGATATTTTCATAAGTTCTGCTTTCTTCGGTGGCATCGCTGACATAAAGCAACATCCCTAAAGTTGTCATATTGGGTTTACCGGTAGTATGGTACTTTATGGCATCAATGATGTGATCAGAAACGAAAGGATAATCCCGCTTAACCCACAGGGCGCCGATGAAACTGTGCCAAATCGTTTTCGCATGGATAAACAGTTCCGGATAATCGCTGGGAAGGGCCTCCTCCCTGGCCGAATCCAAAAATAGGCTAATCTCATTACTGGAAAAAAGTTTTCCGTAATCATGTAGAAGGCAGGCAATCTTGACTTCTTCGACCGGCAAACCAAGCTTATGGATATCATTTAATTTAACGGCTCTTCTGATTACTCTTTCGATGTGAGAAAAGCGCTTGAGAGTAAATTCATTGCGACTAAATTTGGCTTTTACTTCTTCGTATAATTCTTGATAGGTCACTCAGGTTCTCCTGTGATAAACGATACCGGACATTCCACGAGCGTACTTTCCGGAACGGTAACCGTTATTTTCAAGTTTTGGCCTTTGATATGCAAAAAGCCTAATCCGCTGATTGTTAAGTCATAAAACAGATTCTCTTCTAAGGCAAATTGATGTTGTTTTACCTTGCTCGCCCAAGCCTTTTCTTCTGCGGAAAGGGGAGGAACCAAGAGTTCGCCTAAATGCTCTTGATAAAAAGTATTCGCCCCTTCGGTCTTGGTGCGGTGAACATACAAACTATTGGCCACAAAACATGATACGCTTGCTTGCGTGCTGTCTAGATCGATTCTAGCCAATCCCCCTAAAAACAAGGTTTGCTTTCCCTTAAGTTGAAAGGTTCGTACTTTGATTTTATTTTTGGGAGCTATCATTTTGATGGAATCAAAGCTTAAGTATGAAGCAATACTGTTGGGATGTAAATACCCCGGCGTATCGATTAGATAGCGGTATTTTTTTGTTACCCCTTTGGCAAACGGAATTTTGATTATATCCAATGTGGTTTGAGGACGGTTGCTGGTGGTAATTAAATCGCTGGGATATTTTTCCATCTGCAATAATCTAATAAACCCGTTCATGATAGTCGATTTGCCGACGCTTGTGGCACCCAGCACGAACACATCATGATTAAGGTTCTTTTTTTGATTAACATAGTGTTCAATTTTTGTTAGGGCTTTAATCAAATCCTTGGTTTTTAAAGCGGAAATAGGTAAAATTTGGGCAAGATTTAAGTTTAATGTATTGGCTTTTTGCCGAATGTACCTTTCGATATGATGAACTTTTATGCTTAATGGCAGAAGATCGATTTTGTTGATTAAAATCAAAACTTTTTTGTTTTGGACATATTCCTTTAAACGAGGGATAAAACCGCCGTTTAAATCCAGCACATCGAGGATTAAGACTACCAAACAATCGCTTTCTTTTACAGTTTGTAATTTTAGATAGTATTGTTCATTAAAACTCTGCAAACTCCCGGAAAATAATTCCTGGTTATAATGGCGCAGCGAGAAACACCTTTTACAATAAGCCATTTCGCCTTTTTCGATTAATACCAATTCGCTTACAAAACCAGGAGCCGTTTCATCCGCAGTTTGAAGTTTAATTCCACAACCAATACATCTACTCATGTATTATCTCCTTTTCCTTCAACAATTTATATAGTTCAGGTCGTACTTTTGCCAGTTTCTTTAGATACCTTTTCTCTCTCAACCTGTTTATTTTCGTATACCATTTTTGCGTTTTGGGGTCAATGGTTTTGACAAGGATGCTATCGATCCTTAAACATTTGGCAACCATTATATCTGTCACAAATTGATCGCCGATAATCACCACTTCCGAAAAACTCGCATGAATTTGCTTTAAAAATTTCTTGGTCCGACGCATAAACGGCTTAAAAGCATTGGCCAAATAACCGTCCGCTCCCAAAACCAACGAAAAAGGCAAAACCCGAGTATCTTTATTGTTGGAAAACAAATAAAGTTTAAAACCTATGGCTTTAACCCGATCCGCCCATTCGATTAACTCTTTGCTGGGCATTGATTCGCTGTAAGGAATTAGCGTGTTATCGAGATCGCATAGTATGATTTTTTTGCCCTTTGCATATAATCTAGTAAAGTTGATGTCGAAAATTGTTTTGTGTACTTCGATTGGGAAATATTTCATCTTGTTGTAATCCTTTCATTATTTACTATTATACATAATTTCCCTGATTTTGTCTATCAAAAAGGAGGTTCCATGTTTAATTTATTATCTTTGCTTATTTTGCCTTTAATAGGGGCTCTTAACTCACAAAGTTTTCCCGAAGTACTATCTCCCGAGGAGGAAGCAAAATACTTGGCACTTTGGGAACAAAGAGACTTAAAAGCGCGCGACATTTTAATCGAACACAATTTGCGTTTGGTTGCCCACATAGTCAAAAAGTTTGAAAACACCAGAGAGGACCGTGACGATTTACTGTCTATTGGAGCTTTCGGTCTAATCAAAGCTGTAGATACTTATAATTTTAAATCCAATACAAAGCTTGCGACTTATGCGGCGAGGTGTATTGAAAATGAAATTTTAATGCACCTAAGAAGCAACAAGAAACGCAAAGACACTTCCAGTTTATTTGCGCCGATTGGGGAAGACCGAGAAGGCAATGAAATCCACTTAAACGACATCGTGGAGGATCCCAGCCCTTTGGCCAGCGAAGTATTAATTGCCGAGGAACAAAACGCCAGGATTAAAGAAGCTTTAAAAATTTTAACCGACCGGGAATTGGAAATCATCAGTCGGCGTTTTGGTTTAAATAATCATTTTATTGAAACTCAACGGGAAATTGCCAAAAGCCTAAAAATCAGTCGCAGTTATGTTTCACGAATCGAAAAGCGGGCTTTAACCAAACTTTACTTATATTTGAAAGGGTAAACAAAAAAGACGATAGGAAACATCGGGTTTTCTAACGTCTTTTTTTATCAATAATAATTGGCTATTACGTGAACGCAAATAGCAATGGCGTTCTCGCAAGCCTTAGAAATCCAATCGTAATAACTTTTTGTTTGGGCTTCTTGGCCTAAAATATCGGAAATACTTCGAATTACCAAGAACGGGGTCTTAAACCGATATGCTACTTGAGCGATTGCGGCAGACTCCATATCGATGGCATGAACTGTATCCGCTTCCAATTTTTGAAGTGCTTCTTCCACCGCTTTCCGGCTAGTTTGGAAACAATCCGCGGTAATAATCCGACCCTTATGAATTGGGTTAGGCAATTTAACTTCTGAAGCGATATCTAAAGCTTTATTATCGCTTTGAAACCACACCGGGGAATCCGGCACTTGGCCGAAGCGAAAAGCGCCGTCGAAGGAAATGTCGAAATCATAATAGGCAATATGCTCCCCTAAAACAACATCCAAGTGCTGGGTCTTAAGATTGAATCCCCCCGCTACACCGCTATTGATGATTAGCTCGGGTTGGTAGTGTTCAATCATTAAGGCCGTAGCAATTCCTGACGAAACCTTTCCTACCCCTGAAACCGTAACGACAACTTCTTGTTGCTCAAGTTTTCCCACCCAGAAGGAAATATTAAAGATTTTTTCCTCGCGGTAATCCTTTAATCTTTGGATTAAGGATTTGGCTTCAATGGACATTGCACAAATTACGCCAATCATTTTTGGAAAACTTTTAGGATTCTGACGTGGTACTTTTCACCGTTTTCCGGTTTTACCTCGACAACATCCCCAATTTTGTGATTGATTATTGCATGGCCCAAAGGGGAAACATTGGAAATTAACCCTCTAATCGGATCCGCTTCCAAACTACCGACAATTTTATATTCTTCCGTAATTCCGGCATCTTCGCCATCAAGAATTTCTAATTGCACCCATTTGCCGAGATTATTGGTTTCATTGTCTTTAATAATTTCGTAGTTGCGCAAAATTTCTTCGATTTCGTTGATTCGGCTGGCAATTTTAGCTTGTTCGTCGCGCGCAACATCGTAATCGGCGTTTTCCGACAAATCACCTTGAGCCCGTGCTTCTTGTAATGCAATAATGTTCTTTTCTCGTTCTACCGTTTTTAAATGCTTCAATTCTTCTTGATAGGTTTTTAAGCCTTCTTCCGTAATTTGAAATTTCTTACTCATAATTACCCTCACCTTTTTTGATAAAAATTATTTTCTCTAATAATATTGATTGATTATATCAAATATGCTCGCAAATTGCAAGCAATTAATCAAACCTATTTTCCTTTTTGACAAGACGCAACATATCGTAAGGAGCCAAAGGTATCGGAACAAACATGTGGATTTTTTGAAGGGGATGACGCGCCACCGTCAATTCTTCCTGTGTTTCATAATCGACAAAGGGCGGAACTATGAAAGTAACCGCTTTTTTAAAGGGGCCGAAAAACTCCACTTCGTCGCCCGCGGAAAAATAATTGCGCTGTTCGATTAAGGCCATTTGCGTTTCGGAATTGTAATCCACTACCATTCCCACAAATTCCTTAGTCGGTGTTTCGGTGCGATTATCGTACAATTGCTCGTTTACAGTAGGCACCCCCCCAAAGAAACCGATGGAAGTTTGCCGGTTTTCGGCTTTTGCGATTTCGATAACTGCTTCTTTCAAATCTTCGTCCGAAATTTTCCCCTTTTCGTAGTAACAGTCGATTAAAGTTCGATAAGCCCTAACTACAGTTGCCAAATAATAAATGGACTTCATCCTTCCTTCGATTTTTAAGGAAGCTATTCCCATTTTGATTAAATCTTCGATAAAATGTACTGCCATTAAGTCTTTGGAACCAAAATTGAAAAAACCAGGTAACAAATCCTGTTTTTGATAAAGGTAATAATTCCATCGACAAGAATGGGCGCAACCCCCACGGTTAGCATCCCGCATAGTCATGTGATTACTCAAAACACATCTTCCGGAAAAACCGGCACACATGCCTCCGTGAATGAAGACTTCAAGTTCCAAGGGTGTTTTAGGAACAATTTCTTTCAATTCTTTTATTGTTAGTTCCCGAGCCAAAACAACCCTGGACACCCCTTTTTTCTCCCAATACTTTAAAGCACTGCTATTGTACGTGGAAGTTTGCGTACTGATATGAATCGCTAAGTTGGGCGCATGTTTTTTGGCGATTTCGATTAAAGCCAACGAGGATGCTATAATGGCATCAACCCCAATGTTCTCCAAGAAACTTAAATAATCGCCCAGCGCTTGGAAATCTTCGTCGTGCGGGATGATGTTGGTTGTCACATAAACTTTTTTTCCTCTTTGATGGGCAAAGGAAACAAGTTCACTTAAATCATCGCGTTCAAAGTTAGAGGCTCGGGCGCGCAAACTGAAGGTTTTTCCCCCCACGAATACCGCATCCGCACCATACAATAAAGCGATTTTTGCCTTCTCAAGATTCCCCGCAGGTGCCAATAATTCGATTTTTTTCATTACATCACCTAACTTTGGTAAGCAAACTTTGGCGATACAAGGCACCTTGGAACAAATCGATTCCCAAGGATTTGATATCGCCTGTTTTTTCGCTTAAATACTCATCATAAACCTTAATCAACGGTTCAAAAAACGCTTGATCCAACCACTTGGTGCGAATAAGCAAATAACCGACATTGGAAAGCGACCATATTTCCTCCCACAAATAATAAAAATGTGAAGAGTAAATCGTGGTTCCGCTTTCGTTTTCTTCAATCGGATAATGCTCGGTGCGTTTTTCTTCCACAATCGAATAATCGCCGCTTCTTGGATTATTGTCCCAAGAACGATATTGAAAGTAATTGGTCATTAGTTTTCTTTTGGAATAAAAAATGGTAAGTCTTCCAAAAGCCTCCACCATCACTTCCCTTGGAGCTTGCTTAGTGATAGCCCTTAACTCATCAAAGGATATTTCCGGTGCAACTACAACGTTTTCGTTTTCCTTTAGGAAAGAATTAACATCGTACGAGTTGGTAAGGTAAGTCGACGCTTGATAAACAAGAGGCAATTTTTTGGTTTTAGCCAATTCAAAAAAGCCTAAATCCGTATAAAAATAATATTTGATATCAAGTTTTTTTAATTCATCGATAACTTTTTCTGCTTTAACCAATTCTGCATCATTAAAAATCTTATTCGCATTGATAGCCACAAATTGCCTGTTGGTTTGAGCTTCTACAATAATTCCCGGAAGCTCCGAAATGGGAAAAAAAGCAGAGCCTTGTGAGCTTAAGGATTCGACTCCTATAAGCCAACCGGCGACTGCTTGATAAGGCTTAATCTGTGATTTATGTTGTAATTCCACGATAAATTTCATTTAACGCACCTTCCAACTAACGGCCAAGCCGTCCCCGATTGGGAGAAACATGGTAGTAAATTGCGGGTTGTTTTTTAACCATTGATTATAGTTTTCCACTTTTGCTACCATGTTTTTTATCCGTTTCGGGGTTTCGGTTAAATCATTGCCTACCAAGTTGTGAAAACCGATATTATCGGTAATTATCAACCCACCTTCAACGAGCGCTTCTTGGTATTTGGCAAAAAACTTTCGATATTGGGCTTTGGCGCCGTCGATAAAGATGATATGGTATTTATTCTTTTCCCAACCATCCCATTCCAAAGCATCGCGAGGAATGAGGTTGATTTGGCGATTTATATCATACTTTTGAAAATTTCTTTTCGCGATTTCAATCATACCTGCATCCCTTTCCAAAGTATCAATTCGGCAAAAGGGATTTTCCTTGGCAAAATGCAAAGACGAATAACCGATTGCGGTTCCTATTTCCAAAACCCGGGGTTTGGGAAATAAAAAGAGATAGGTCTTGATTAAATTCAAGGAATCTCGGTTAATTATCGGTACTTTGTTTTGCATCGCAAAATCATACAGATCGGGAAAAAGTTCTTCTTGATTTAAATTAGCGATATAATCATCCATGTTTTCACCATGTATTATTATACCCTAATTCAAGACATTTTTCCACTTAATTACCTTCGTCATCGTCAAAGTGATCATTAAATTTTTTTAAAGTGTCTTTATAACGACCCATGTTATAACCTAAATCTAGAAAATTTTGAAGTTCAATTTGGAAAAAAAAGTCGTGACGATACTTTTTCTGAGCTGGGAAAATAACATTCTTGGTAAAGGCCATTAAACGTGAATATTCATATTGTTCATATTTTTGTCGAACGTATTCGACATGGTTGAAAAAGACCGTATCATATTTGGTAAAGGTAAATTTTGAAATAATTTCAAAATATTCCAATGCCTTTTTCATATCATTGATGCGATCTAATGCACAAGTAATTAATGCAATAATGCGAGCCGACATCGGCTGAAAATAAATTAGCTCAAGGATTTTGTCATACTTTTTGCCATAATAATAAGCACACCCTAAGTAAAAATAATAATCTTCCAATTGTTCGCCATCGTAAGGATTTAAATGAATAAGCTCATTTTCTAATTCGATGATTGCTTTGTTGAAATTCTTTTTGCTTTTGAGGACTAATTGTTGAAGTTTGTGATGAACTAATCTCTTTCCGAATACCGCTGGATTGAATTGTTGAAGAAGAAATAAAATCTGATAGAAATACGGGTAATCCCCTATAACATAAAAAATATCGGCCGCTAAATCATAGACAGCCGCTTGTAAAATCTTATCATCATAATCAATTTCTATTAACACATGCGCTTGATTATATGCGCGTTTGCTTTGATTGGTTTTGTAACAATAGAGTGTGGTTGAAAAAACAAAAAACACTAATTCTTTGTTCGTTAAAGTTTTGCGGATGTCTTCAATTTTATTTATTAGAATCTTAGCTTCCTCGTAAGAACCTTGAATGATATTATTAAATAAGACAATTAATTCAATTTCTGTCTCACAATACAAATCCATATTAATTGTCCTATTGACAATTGTTTCGATTTCGCTTTTGTTGTTAAGCAAGTAATTGCGAATCAGATTTTGAAAGAGATTTTTGTCACGTTCTTTTTTCATGTCCTCAAATGGAATTTCTAATTTTTCGAATAGCAATTGATAATAGGAATCATCTACTTTGACAATGGCGTTTTCAATTTTTGACAAATAACTGGGCGAACATATTCCTTGGGCTAATTCTTCAAGAGTACGTTTCTTTTCTAAGCGCTTTCTCTTTAATACCTGCGAAAAGGTATTATTTTGTTCAAGTTGGCTTATTTCAAAACGTTCTTTTAGTGTCCGCAGACTACTTTTCTTCATTCTAATACCTCCTTGAATACTAATACTTTACCATTTTTTGGAAAAATTGTAAAGTCTTTTAATTTGCGAAATTACTTTACCCATTGTGACAATAAAAAAGCGATTTTCGCAAAACTGAATAATTTATCGCCTATTTGACAAAATTCGACAAAGATTAGGTAATATTTTTTACTTTTTTTTGAGAAAAATTAGTAATTCAACAATAAAAAACCGAAAAAATAGTTGTTATTTTTCGGTTTATTATACTTATTGATAATCGGGACGAAATTGGGAAAGTTGGCGTTTTTTCGCTCTTTCGTCGGGTACTAATGATGCAAGCATATTATGAAATTCAGCACTGTGATTTGGATATAGCAAATGCACAAGTTCATGCATTATCACATAGAGAATCAATTCAATCGGCACATGGATTAATGCGCGATTCAAAATGATTAGGTTTTTTTGGGGATAACAACATCCCCACCGGGACTTATAATTTTTGATTTGTAACTGGGGAAATTGGGTCATTTTTTTTTGCAAGCGTTGAAAACCTTGGTATAGCAACTCCTGAAACACCATTTCGCATTGTTTAGTTTTCCAAACTTCCACAACCTTCTTCTTCGCTTCGACGGAAGCGTTTTTGGCATATAAATGCATTTGTCCCCCGTTAATAATCACCGTTTCATGTCTGGAAACGTAAGGCATAAGGGCATACGATTTTCCTAAATACAAGTAATCTTCCCCTTGAACAAATAGGCGAACCGGTTTCAATTGTTTTTGATGGGCTGTCTTAATCCAAACAAGGTTCTTGGCAATAAATGCTTCGATTTCTTCCGGTTTGATCCCTTTCGAATAACGGATGGATAATTTGCCATTCCGTAAAAACGATACTGCTATCCTCAATCCCTTTTTCGGTTGGGCTTTGGAGGGCTTCAAGACATAATCGATGCCCAAATTTTTAAGCAAAAGTAGTTGCATTGTTGGTCTTTCCTTGTTTAAGCGGGCGACGGTTGAGATAGCTTTGAAGTAAATATAAGATGGAATAAATTGCTAGCAAAGCTATGATAAACCTCAAGACTATCACCAAGGCAATCGATTCGAAAAAGGCGGATTCCAAAATAAGGATTAAATTGTCGTCATATGGGAAGGTAATTGCCATTTCAAATTTGCTTTGATTCGGGAAAATGAGTTTATGGAAAATAATAAATCCCGCTTCAAAAAAATTCGAATAATCCCCGGTTAAATAGGCAATTAGCATCCAAAGGAAAATTCCCACAATCACCACACCAACCCCGCATATTGTCCAAAGGGCCATTTTAAAAATTGGCAAACGGACAGAAAAGAGGCGATAGATAAAATAGCCGGTTAAACCTAAGAAAAGGCCCAAAACGACTAAACTGCCGATTCTTCCCACCGTAAACAAAACCTTCACATCTTGCATGTGGAGAACCGCCTGTTCGGAAAAAACGTCTTCATCTGTTCGGTCTAAATGGTATTGGAAATCGTCTTTGGCCCCATATAAGTAATCAATGATATGGCGGGCGATTTTTTGCAATTCTTCCTCGGTAAAAGCCGTCTTCTCTGTGGTATTGTTTTTGGCAAATTGATTAACATAAAAACGTTCGCTTCGGGCAATCGGTAATACCGAAAAAGCCAAAATCAACAATAATAAACAAATTGTCCAAAAAACCAAAAGAATACGATCAACGATTTTCATGTTGTTCCCTCTTCCTCGCATTGGTATATAAATTATAGATGATTTGTGCTTGTTCATCAGCGGTGCCATACTCTCCCGGGATAACCCAATCGGCCAAGAAACTGATTTCTTCATTAAAAATGGCATCGTCGTTGGCTAAACGTCTTTCGATAACCTCTAAAGTGTCGCCCCGGTTAATCATGCGCCGATAACGAATCTCTTTTGGGCAGGATAAAAAGCAAACCTTCACCTTATCGCGCATCTTGACCAAATAGTGTTTTAAACCATTGGGTTCTAAAATGACGACTTTGTCAGGAGTAATATCGGAAATAGCGGTTCCGTAGTAATTATGGTTATAGAGGACGGTTTCAAAAAAGAAACCCTTGGATTTTAAATATTCAAATTCTTGTAACTTGATAAAATGGTAATCAACCCCGTCGACTTCCCCTTCACGCATAGTTCTGGTGGTATAAGTAACTAGTTTTTTCATATTATGGTTTTTGATTAATGATTTTGCAATTACTGTTTTGCCTGATGCGCTTGGTCCCGTCAAAATTAACATTTTCTTTTCTCCATCTAGTTATTTTTGAAATTTTTCAAATAAAAAGCTTTAAAACCATAGTCATTATATCACATCATGGATTTTTTCGTGGTTTCTTGATAAAAAAATCCCCAAAAGAGTATTTATGGGGAAAAATCATGGTGTTTTTACGTATTCTTAAAACAAACCAAAATAAACGATTTATAAGATTTGACGATGCTGTTGAAGACTTTATCAAGCGACCATTTTAATTCGTCGGAAACTTTTGTGTTCCATTGCCACATCATCATTTGGGTTTGTGCTTCATTGATAAGATTAAGCAGATGATGAACGTCAATTTTCTTAAAGCGATTAATATGAGCTAAATAATGATAAAGTTTCGTGCCAAGGTTAACGGTTATTTCTAAAGCAACGGCAATTTCTTGGTAATTTAAATCGGTAATTAAAGAAACCAATTGTTTATGTTCTTTGGTCAATTCTTGAGAAACTTTTATAATATCCATCGTAATCAACAACAAGTCTTCGCGTGGTAAAAACGGCAAATAATCCGTATTGAGTTTATTGAAAATTTTTGCCTCAATTTCCATGCTTTTTTGATAATGGTTGAGAAGTTCTTCATCTTTAACTTGCTTTAAATACGATGGCAACTTGGTCAACTCATTGAATAATACCAAGCTTTGATGCAAATGTTCGCTTAATTCTCCAAATAATTCTTCATAAGTCACTTTTTGCTTTTCCCGCATTTTATCCTCCTGCTATACTTAAGAATAGTTTTGCCATAAAAAAACCCAATAATCCGCAACCCGGGAAAGTCAATACCCAAGCATAAATGATTTCTACGGCTTTTGACCATTTTACCCCACGTTTGTTGGTGGCAACCCCTGCGCCCAATAACGAAGTAGTTTTGGTATGGGTGGTACTTACCGGCAAACCGAAAGTCGAAGAGATGAGAAGCGATGTTGCACTGGCAAAATCGCTCGATACGGCTTGAATATCGTTGGTTTTCACCATTTCCATTCCGACCGCTTTGATAATCTTTTTTCCCCCGATTGCGGTTCCAATCGCCATGAGAACAGAACATATAAGCATGATTAATAGCGGCACTTCTGCTCCGACCGAAGTATCGACGCCCATTCCTAGCATTATCGCAATCATTAAAATACCGATAAACTTTTGACCGTCTTGAGCTCCATGCATAAAAGCCATGAAACTGCTCCCCGCAATCTCCAAATTTTTCAATATCTTTATCGCATTTTTCCGTTTAATGCGTTTGAAAATATAATGCAATAATTTTAACAATAAGTATCCTAAAATAAAACCCAAAGCGGTGGAAACAAAGAGTCCGGTAATGACTCTCACCCAAACAGTGCCGTTAATGCCTTTAAAACCGTTTTGCAAAGCCACAGCGGCTCCGGTTACACCGGCAATCAAGGCATGGCTTTCGCTGGTAGGTATCCCAAACATCCAGGCTACCGTTGCCCATATCACCACCGCAATCATCCCAGCACAAAGGGCAATGATGGCAAAATGGTTATTTCCGCTAAAGTCAACCATGTTCATAATAGTATCAACGACTTTGTGGTTAATCAAAGACATCACAACAACACCCAAAAAATTGAAAATGGAAGCTAGTATAATTGCGTGATTCGGTTTTAATGTTCTGGTCGAAACTACACCCGCAATCGCGTTCGCCGCATCCGTAGCACCGTTAACGATTATAGCGCCAATGAGTAGGATAAAGGTGAGTTTGATTAAATCGCTTTGGATTAACAAATCAACGATTTGTGGAAATGTTATATTCATCACGGGTTTCCTCTTTTCTGTGTGTAATTAAGTACTCATTTTATGCTTAAGGGGAAATGAACTATTTTGTGCCAAACAAACGGTCCCCGCAATCGCCCAAGCCAGGAACAATATAACCCTTTTCGTTTAGCTTTTCATCAACCACAGCTAAGAAGATATCAACATCAGGGTGATCGTGTTGCAGAGTTTCGATTCCGGTTTTGCTGCCGACGATTCCCACATAAGAAATATTTTTTGCACCCCGTTCTTTTAATACACTAATAGCGTATGAAGCGCTGCCGCCGGTTGCAAGCATCGGATCAATCACTAAGACAGTGGAATTTTTAATGCAATCAGGCATTTTGGCATAATAGAAATGAGGAAGCAAGGTTTGTTCATTGCGATAAACGCCGATGTGACCGATTTTTGCGGTTGGGATGAGGGTTAAAATCCCATCTACCATGCCGAGTCCTGCTCTTAGGACCGGGACAATCACGACTTCTTTGGCTAACATCTTTGTATGGGCTATACCCATCGGTGTTTCCACGTCAACATCAACCGTTGGCAAATCTCTGGTTATTTCATAAGCCATTAACATTGCAATTTCGCTTACCGTTTCGCGGAATTCCTTAGTTCCGGTATTCTTGTTTCTGATTAATGCCAATTTATGATGAATCAGAGGATGGTCAAAAACAACTAATTTTCTTTTCATATTTTTTCCTCCCAGCAATTATT
>Ga0265294_10001356_pt1 | contig 33031 bp, 23 predicted proteins | sample MunlanPumphouse3_FD_192504 | JGI IMG/M metagenome (GOLD analysis project Ga0265294, IMG submission 192504) | Groundwater microbial communities from a municipal landfill in Southern Ontario, Canada - Pumphouse #3 | ecosystem: Environmental > Aquatic > Deep subsurface > Groundwater | place...
AATAGCTTAGAAGATTACAAAGTAGATTTCTCTAAAAACATAGTATTACTAGCCTATACTTGGACACGTAATTCAAAAGTTAGCGAAGTGTTTGACACATTATGGAAGCTAAATCCTAATGAATATCGTTGGGATATAGAATATAAATATTCAGGAGTAACTTCTCCTTCAATTGGAGAGCTTGCTAACGTAATAGTTATTCCAAAACCATCATGTACACACACAATATCATTAAATGTCATTGATGGTGGCACACCCCACCCTATTCCTACTAATAAATAATAGCCCCAATATAGTTATAAATCTACATTATTATATTTATAATTGATATAATTTTAATCCTATGATTTGTTTTGGCATACCTATTTATTATTTTTGCAAATGTTAGTAAGAATAAGAAAACTTGAATACTTGACAAACAATTAAAGAACTAAGAATAATTAATACAATAATATAAAATGGAAGACTTCGTTGCAATAGATTTTGAAACAGCTAACCAATATAGAAGTAGCGTTTGCAGTGTTGGTATTGTTGTTGTAAGAAAAGGAGTAATAGTTGATAAATATTATAGTTTTATACGACCTGAGCCTAATTTCTATACTTATTTTACAACTCAAGTACACGGTCTAACAGAAGCGGATACAAATGATGCCGCTAGTTTTCCACAAGTTTGGCATGAAATATCACAAAAAATAGATAACCTACCCTTCCTTGCCCATAACAGCCCCTTTGATGAGGGTTGCCTAAAAGCAGTTTTACATTTACATAATATGCCCTACCCCAACTACAAGTTCCACTGCACCTGCCAAGCATCAAGAAGAATATTCAAAAACCTTCCCAACCACCAACTCCACACCGTTGCCAAACAATGTGGCTTCAACCTAACGAACCACCACCACGCCTTAGCCGACGCTGAAGCTTGTGCTATAATTGGAATACAAATATTATAAGAGAAGAAGACGATAATCTGATAAATAACAAATAGATTATCTCTTGTTGAAATAAAACCAATATTTTCTATTTTTACTTGATATAATTTTATTGATATAAGTAAAACAACCATTATCTTTGCAAAAACTTTTTAATCTTTGGGGATATGGATTGGATTATTGATTTATTTACTGAGTTTAGCATTGGGCATGCCATATTGCTTATTGCTCTGACTATTACGTTGGGGATATTGCTTGGTAGAATAAAGATAGCTAATATATCATTGGGGATAACTTGGATACTTTTTGCTGGTATTGGTATTAGCCACTTTGGATTAAGAGTAAACCCTAATATTCTAAGTTTCACAAAAGAGTTCGGACTTATTTTATTTGTTTATTCAATTGGCTTGCAGGTGGGACCAAGTTTCTTTTCTTCTCTAAGAAAAGGTGGCTTAAGGTTGAATATGCTTGCGCTTGCAGTAGTCTTTTTGGGAGGACTTACAACCTATATCATTCATTTTATTACAAAGACCGACCTTGCAACAATGGTTGGGATATTTTCTGGTGCTGTTACAAGCACTCCAAGTCTTGGTGCTGCTCAACAAACATTTAAAGAAACTTTCGGCATAGAAAATCCAAGTATTGCATTAGGTTATGCCGTTACTTACCCTCTTGGTGTTGTTGGGGTTATTATAAGTTCTATTTTCATTAAAAACATTCTTAGGATTAAGTTAGACAAAGAAAAGATTGTTAAGGACGAGGATAATATTCTTGGAAGAGATGCAAGATTATCAATAATTATTAAGAACCAAGGAGTAATTGGAAGAAGAGTTGAAGAAGTTATTAGTCTTTTCGGTAAGCCTGTTGTCTTCACAAGGGTAATGCATAGCGACAAAACAGTGGAAGTAGTAACCAATAACACAATTATTCAAGAGGATGATACTTTAAGGGTTGTTGTTGAGAAAACTAATATTGAAGCTCTTCTAATGCTTTTGGGAGAAAAACGTCAGACATCGGAGGAGGACTGGGAAACAGAAAACCATGACCTAATATCTAAGAGGATTGTTGTTACTAAACCAGAGCTTAATGGACAAAAAATAGGTAATCTTAGAATTCGTTCCATCTATGAAGTTAATATTACAAGGATAAGCCGTTCAGGAATTGAACTTATTGCAACTTATGACTTACAACTTCAAATGGGAGATAGAGTTACTGTTGTTGGTAAAGAAGAAAACATTGATAAGGTTGCGCTCCTATTAGGCAATTCAATGAAACGCCTCAACCAACCTAACCTTATGCCTATCTTTCTTGGCATTTTCATTGGTATTATTGTAGGATCTATACCCTTAGCTATCCCTGGACTAAACCAAACCATTAAGTTAGGACTTGCGGGTGGAACATTAATTGTTGCAATTTTGATGGGAAGATATGGACCGTATTATAAATTAGTTACCTTTGCAACAACAAGTGCTAATATGATGATTAGAGAAATTGGTATAACCTTATTCCTTGCCTCAGTTGGGCTTGCGTCTGGCGAAAGTTTTATTCAAACAATAGTTGAAGGCGGTTATATATGGATATTCTACGGTTTTATCATTACTCTTCTGCCAACTCTAATTGTAGGAATTTTTGCAAGACTTCGCTATAATATGAGTATATTTACTATTTGGGGACTTCTTGCGGGCTCATCAACAAATGCATCTGCCTTAGCTTTTGCAAATAATCTCTCTCCTGATGACTCCCCTAATGTTTCTTATGCAACAGTCTATCCTTTGACTATGTTCCTTAGGGTTGTTGCTGCACAGATTCTAATCATTATGAGTATTTAAATAAAAATAATAACAAAGATATATGGAACAAAACATTCTTCTTCCTTTTCTACTAACCCTTTTTGCTGGACTATCAACAGGGATTGGCAGTGTGATTGCTTTCTTTGCTAAGTCAACAAATAAGAAATTCCTTTCTTTTTCCTTAGGTCTGTCGGCAGGAGTAATGATATACATATCCTTTGTTGAGCTTTTCCCTCAATCACAAAGAATTCTTATGCAAGAATACGGAAGAGAAATGGGAATGAGTGTAACTGTTCTTTTCTTTTTCGTAGGAGTTCTTCTTATAGGTATAATTGACCGCTTGGTTCCTCAGGCAGAAAATCCACACGAGATGCGTTCTGTTGAAGATATGGAAGATAAGCCTAAGAAAAATGCTAAACTTATGAGAGTGGGCGTAATGACTGCGATAGTAATAGCTATTCATAATTTCCCAGAAGGCATAGCAACCTTTATCTCTGCACTTGAAAGCCCTAAGCTTGGTATAGCAATTGCTGTTGCAGTAGCTATTCATAATATTCCAGAGGGGATTGCTGTTTCTATCCCAATTTATCAAGCAACAGGAAGTAAGAAAAAAGCATTTTGGTTCTCCTTCCTATCTGGTCTTGCAGAGCCTGTTGGAGCAATACTTGCATACTTAATACTTATGCCTTTCCTTTCCCAAACTCTACTTGCTTGCATCTTTGCATTAGTTGCAGGAATTATGGTATTTATCTCCCTTGATGAATTGCTCCCAGCAGCCAGAGAGTATGGTGAACATCATCTTTCGATCTACGGTCTTATTACAGGAATGGCAATAATGGCTATCTCACTAATATTATTATAAGTATTCAGATAGCTCAATCCAACGTAATTCTTTAGCCTCAATCTCTAAATCTACTTCTTCGTAGCGTAGGGAAAGAGAAACTAATACTTCTGCTGCAATTTCGCCTGATGAAAGTTTTGAACTTATCTCTTCCTTTTCCTTTTCTAAGAGAGGTAGGTCTTTTTCTATTTTCTCAAACTCTTTTTGCTCACTATAAGATAGCTTACGCTTAGGTTCATCTTTTACAACAAGAACCTCTGCTGCCTTTTGCTTAGCTTTCTCTTTAAGATTGCTCTCTCTTGTTTCTTGAGTCTTAATTTTGTCTTCTTCAAGCTTTGTTTCAATGTAATCGGAATAATTACTATGATAATCCCTTATCTTTCCCTCACCTTCAAAAACGAAGATGTGATCCACAAGGTTATCCATAAAACTCCTATCATGAGAAACAATCAAAAGGCAACCCTGATATTCTTTTAGGAAGTTCTCCAAAACACCAAGATTATAGATATCCAAGTCATTTGTTGGCTCATCAAGAATAAGGAAGTTAGGATTAGAAATCAAAACCTTTAGAAGATATAGTCTGCGACGCTCTCCACCTGAAAGGTTTGAATAAAAATTGTATTGTAGGTCTGTTCCAAAACCAAAATAGGTTAGAAACAAAGAAGCAGATAACTCAGTTTTGTCGTTAAGCTTAATACTTTCTGCCACTTCCTTAATAATATCTATCACACGCATATCCTCCTTTTCCTCTAATCCACTTTGCGTATAATAGCCGTACTTTATAGTTTGACCAATAGCTATTTTGCCAGAGTCAGCCTTTGCTTTTTCTGTAATAATATTAAGAAAAGTACTCTTCCCTACCCCATTACTACCAATAATCCCTATCTTATCCCCACTCTTAAACACATACGTAAAATCATCCAAGATAACCTTATCATCAAACTTCTTTGAAATATTACTTATCTCCAAAATCTTTTTACCCATCCTTTGACTACGAATAGTTAAGTCGGCAGCTTTTTGCTCAAACCTTACTTCTGTTTTCTCCTTTAAGTCATAGAAAGAATCAATCCTTGCCTTACTCTTTGTTGTTCGAGCCTTAGGCATTCGGCGCATCCAATCAAGTTCTTTCTTATATAGGTTCTTAGCCTTTTCAACCTCTTGACGAAAAATGTTCTCCCTTAACTCTTTATTAACTAAGAAGTAATTATAATCGCCCTTATATTTAAAGACCTCTCCCCTATCAATTTCGTAAACATCTGTGCAAACATTATTGATGAAATACCTATCGTGAGTAACAACCAAAAGAGTAAGAGCACTACGCTTTAAAAACTCTTCGAGCCACTCAATCATAGCAACATCAAGGTGGTTAGTAGGCTCATCTAAGATTAGTAAATCACATCCTTCAATCAAAACCTTACTAAGGGCTACCTTCTTTTTCTCACCACCCGAAAGCGTAGAAACTGTTTGTTCAAGGTTAGTGATGCCAAGCTTTGAAAGAATCTCCTTAGCTCTTGAATCATAGTCCCAAGCCGACAGCCTATCCACCTCACTCATTGCATCAATCAACCTCTGCTGGTTTTCCTCGCTATCCTCTTTTGAAGCCAAAAACATAGCCTCCTCATATTCACGAACAGCAACCATTGTTGGGTTGTCGGAAGTAAAGATAACATCAAGGACAGAAAGCTCAGTATCAAGATATGGGTTTTGTTCAAGATAAATATAGTGTATATCGTTACGGAATGAAACCTCACCTGAATCGGGCAAAGTCCTTTTAGCAATAATATTTAGCAAGGTTGTTTTTCCAGCTCCATTACGAGCCACAAGCGCTACCTTCTGCCCCTTATTCACCCCAAAAGAAATTCCCTCAAATAGCTGTTTATCTCCAAAAGACTTGCTAAGATTTTCAACCGTTAATAAATTCTCTGCCATTAAACTTCAATTTTTATAAGTTGCAAAGGTAAGGAAAATTTGAAAGAGTTGGACTGTTAATGTTTAGTCATTGTTTATCAATCAATAAAGACTATAAAAAGTACTAATTCAAATAGAAAAACTAATAAAACAAAGAAAGAAATTCCTAAAACAAAGTATTAAATTATTCTTTCTTTGTTTAATTTGGCTGTGATGTACATCTTAGGCTGCTGTGATGTACATCTTAGCATCTTCCGATGTACATCTTAGCACGCTGTGATGCACATCTTAGCAATTTTAGATGTACATCACAGCAAAATGAAACAAAGAGATAGAAATTTAAAGCTTGATTATAGAAATTTAATATGGCGTTTGGAGAACTTAATACTTAGTTTTGGAGAATTTATCTTTCGATTTCGCTTTGACTAATGCCTTGAACAATTTCTGGAATTATGCCTGAATCATCAGCTTCTTCATTAAAATTTAAATTAATCTTCTTTATATAAGGGTTAAGTATGATTAGAAGTAATAGACATGTTATTCCACCTATTGACATGACTACTTTAAGACTAATAAGGTTGGCAAAATATCCAATAATTAAGTTACCAAGGGATGAACCTCCTATAAAACACATTGTGTAGTAGCCCATAATCCTACCTTTCATGTTAAATGGAGTTAGGAATTGAATTATGGTGTTGGTGGAGGCAATTGCACAAGCCATACTTAGTCCTAAGAATAGACTAAGAAGATGTGATAGATAAATATTTTTTATGAAAAAGAAAGGGATTAGGATTAATGAGGTGAAAAGTATTCCTAAACGCTGTATTTTATCAAGGTTTACTATTGTTTTTCTGGAGGCAAGGAATAATGCTCCACCAAAAGACCCTATTCCTAAGAAAGACATAAGACTTCCTAATGCCTGACTGCCTTGTCCTAAGCTGTCTTTGATGTAGGCAGGAAAGAAAGTTGTTACTGGTAGGACAAAGAAACTAAGCCCAAAGATAGTAATTAAAAGGACTTTAATTGGAAGGCTATTTTTTATATAGTTTACTCCTTCCATTGTATCTTTAATTAGGTTATGCTTAATTTTGGATGGTTCGATTTTCTTTAGCTGAATCATAAAAAGAGCAATGATTACAAAGAAATAACTTATTGTATCGACTAAGAAACATCCACCTTCCCCAATCATAACTATAAGAAAGCCACCTATTGCTGGCCCAATTAATCTGGTACCATTTATAATGGATGAATTAAGTGCAACTGCGTTTGTTAGCATTTGTTTAGGTACTAGTCCAATGTAGAAAGCCTGCCTTGTGGGCTGGTCGAGAGCATTAACTATTCCGAAAAATAGGCTTAAGACTAAGACTATCCACACATTGTTTGGATTAAGCATATTTCCCATTACCAAGATGGTTAGACTCAGGGCGTGAACTATAAAGAAGACTTGGGTATAAACTAAGATTTTCTTTTGAGATATTCTGTCAATTAGTGATGAAACTAATGGGGTTATAATGAAGGTTGGAGCCTGAGAAAGGAAGACTATTATCCCAAGTAGAGCCACAGAACCTGTTAGTCTATAAACCAACCAACCCATCGCAACTTGCTGAATCCAAGAGCCTGTTAGGGAAATACATTGACCAATAAAGTATAGTCTAAAGTTCCTACAAGATAATGATTCAAAGAGATTTAGTTTTAGTTTGCCCATTAATTTATTTTCTTAATTAGTTCTTAATTGATTATTTAGCTTTTTTATTTGCAGAAACGTCCATATTGTTATATCTTTGTCTTATCAAAATTAAATTAAAGAATGAATAAAAAATTTCACATTTTATTAGTCCTTTGTATATCACTACTATTTTGCAAATATACAAATGCTCAAGATTATTATCATAATTTTGCCAAACCTATTATAACTCAAAAAGGGCAATTTGTTTATAATGAGCTACCCCCAATTAAGACTGAGGCTGGTGTTTTGTACTTTCTTGACCGTAATCTTGGTGCCTCTTCAATAGATTTGGAAACCTCAGACGCTTGGGGAGACCTTTACCAATGGGGAAGAGGAACTGATGGTCATGAAAAGAGATTTTCCGACACCACTTTGCTTTGTTCAAATTCACAAAAGACTAATCATAAGCTTTTTATTGTAGATCAAAAGAAGTCAAATGACTGGTTGATTAATTCTCAGGACAATCTTTGGCAGGGTGAAAAGGGCGAGAATAATCCATGTCCTTGTGGCTACCGTTTACCTACTCAAAAGGAATGGAGGGCTGTGCTTAATCTTGGCTACGAAGTCAAGTCAACGTCTGCAGGTTACTACTATCTTTCTGTTGCAAATGGGCAGTTAATTCTTCCTTGTGGTGGTTTGCGTAGCGCTTACTCTGGTCATTTTGTGCATATTGGCACTCGTGGCTACTATTGGGCAAGTGATAATATTACAAAAGGAACTTCTGGTTGCATAGACTTCAGCAAACAAGAACTAACCACTAATGTCAGCATTTTTGGATTTAGAGGTTTTGGTAGAAGTGTTCGATGCGTTAGGAGTGAATAAGACTTTTAGATAATGAAATTTAAGGCTTCTTAGATTTAATTTGACTGCGAAATAACTAATTTATAATTACATTTAACTCTATATAATATGATTTTATTTTCTGCTAAGGATGTTTCAAAAACCTATACCAATCATAAGGCCTTAGATAAGGTTTCAATTGAGGTGGAACAGGGGAGCATTTTTGGACTTCTTGGACCTAATGGTGCAGGTAAAACAACTCTGATTAGGATTATTAATCAAATAACTGCTCCTGATGAGGGTGAGATTTTCTTTATGGGTGAGAGACTAAAGGCTGACCATGTTCACTCTATTGGTTACCTTCCTGAGGAAAGAGGATTATATAAGAAAATGAAGGTTGGTGAACAGGCTATTTACTTGGCAGAACTTAAAGGAATTAAAAGAGCTGATGCAAAGAAACGTTTGGAGTATTGGTTTGAGAAATTTGATATTCTAAGCTGGTGGAACCGCAAGGTTGAAGAGCTTTCTAAGGGTATGCAACAAAAGGTTCAGTTTGTAACAACCATTCTTCACGAACCTAAGCTATTAATTTTTGATGAGCCTTTTAGTGGCTTTGACCCCATTAATACTAATCTCTTAAAGCATGAAATACTTGAACTAAAGAAAAAAGGGGCAACAATAATCTTCTCCACTCATAATATGGAATCGGTTGAAGAGATTTGCGATTCAATTGCTCTTCTTAATAAATCAAAGAAAATTCTTGATGGAAAGGTTGGGGATATTAAGCAGAAATTCAAGAAAAACCAATATGAAGTGGTTATTCCTAATGAAAGAGATATTAGACAATACCTAACTGATGGGGTAAAACTTATTAACTCAATTAACAATCCCTATACTCAGGTTTCAACTCTTGAGATTGACAAAGGCAAAAACGCAGACCTACTAAGTAATATACTTTTAAACACTGACCTTATTTCATATAAGGAAATCCTGCCTTCGATGAACGAAATTTTTATAGAAAAAGTAAGCAATGAATAAGATAGCAATTATAATTAGACGTGAATATTTAACAAGGGTTAAGAAGAAATCATTCCTTGTAATGACCTTTTTAGGGCCTATCCTTATAGCTTCTCTATGGATAATTCCTTTCTTCTTAGCAATGAATTCAGAAACAAAGAGCAATATCTTAGTTGTTGATGAAACTCTTATTGAAAAAGATGGCGTGAAATCTTCTCTTTATACTGAGAAGTTTAAGAATACAAGTGAGCTTAACTTTAGTTATGAGTATGATATCTCTAAGGCTCAAGACCTTTTAAAAGAAGAAAAGTATGATGCTGTTTTGGAAATTGTCAAAACAAATGATATGCCTCCAATTAAGGGTTTCTTGTTTTATAGTAAGAATGAACCCTCTCTTTCTGCACAAGAATCAATGCGGACTCAACTAACTAATATTCTTAAGGATCACGTTCTTGTCTATGATTATGGAATGACCGAGAAAGATTTAGACTGGTTTAACAATCCTAAGATAGGTTTTTACTCTAAAGACATACGCTCTGGTAAAGACTCATATAAAGAAATAAAAACTATTCTTGGAACTATGTCTGGCTTCTTAATCTATATGTTTATCTTCCTCTTTGGAGCTCAAGTTATGAAATCGGTTTCGGAAGAAAAGACAAGTAGGATTGTTGAAGTTTTGGTTTCTTCAATAAAGCCTATACAACTACTTATGGGTAAGATTATTTCTATTGCATTGGTTGGTCTAACTCAGTTCTTCCTTTGGATTGTGCTTTCGTTTGTTCTTATAGCTGGACTTCAAAGCTTCTATCCTCAAACCTTTACTGAGGCACAAAAAGAAGATATTACAATTAACGAAAGGGTTATTAGCGTTGATAAGATTCAAGAAGCATCATCTTCTTCTGCAGAAGTTAATCAAATTGTTCAGGGTCTTTTCTCCATTGATTACGTTTTAGTAATTTCAATGTTCTTATTTTATTTTATGGCAGGGTATTTCCTTTATGCATCACTTTTTGGTGCTGTTGGGTCATTAATGGATGTTGATACCGACGCCCAGCAATTCACTCTACCAGTAACAATACCACTTATTCTTGCTATAGTTTGCTTCCCAATAGTTATTCAGGATCCTTCAGGCACGGCTGCTTTTTGGCTCTCAATAATTCCTTTAACTGCTCCTATAATTATGATGATTAGAATCCCTTTTGGGGTTCCAGCTTGGGAGATTGCTTTATCAATGAGCTTGATGATTGTTTTTATCGGCTTCTGTATGTGGATGGCTGCAAAGATTTATAGAACTGGAATTTTAATGTATGGAAAGAATATAACATATAAAGAGATATGGAAATGGTTTAAATACAAGAATTAATTTTTCAGCCTATTATATATATATTATTCAATTAGTTTTAACCTAAATAAATTATGTCATGAAAAAGAAAATCACTTTTTATTTAGTCATAATCTTAGCCTTAGGAATTGGCTTTTCTTCCTGTGTGGATGAAAAGGATTTCGACTTTGACCGTATGGCTCAATCCTCAATCAATCCCAATATTCGCTTAAATAATCTTCTATCAACAGAAATTACTATGAGTGATTTCTTCAATTTAGATAGCCTTGTAGATGATATAAACGGATTAGAATTGGTTACAGTAAACCATCCTGATGGAGATTATTTAGATTTAGTCTTCACCATAGATACTCTCTTTAAGTTAGATATCCCTAAATTAGATAATATTAATGGAATAAACTTTAATCTTCCAGCAATTGAAATTGAAGATGTGATTGGAAACTTCTATGGAGATTTTAACTATCCTGATATTTCTGAACCTATGGAGTTTATATCTATCGATATTCCAGCAATTGACGACTCACAAATTATTGATAGCATATTCTTAAAGAATGGTTCAATCTATATTGCTCTTACTTCTAACATTAATCATAATGCTTTTATTAATCTTAGATGCAAGGGACTTCGAAATAGAATTACAAATGAAATCTTTAATCAGAATTTACGACTATCTAATTCAAACCAAAGTGGATTTAAAGTTTTTAATTATGAAATTGACTTATCTAGATATTCATTAATACTTGGTGCAAATTCAAAATTAGATTTTGAATATAGAATGAATATGAATGTTAATGGAGCAATTAAACCTAACTATAAGGTTAATGTTAATCTCGAATTCTCTGACTTATCTTTAAGTACTGTTTATGGAAAATTAGGTAACTATAATACTACCTTTTCAGATTCTTTAATGGTTGATATATTTAACGATTCAAGTTTTGCTCAGATTTTTGAAAATGGAAAGTTTTCATTAGAAACTATGTACTTGGATTTCCATGCTGAAACAAACACAGGAGTTCCTGCTGTTTTAAATCTATCTACAATCAGAGCTTATAACAACAAAAACAATACATACTCAGATCTTATTACTAATACTGAGGATAGAAACATAACCATTAATCCTGCAAGCCAACCAGGTCTAATAGGCATTTCAGATAGAAGAATTAATTTAAACACTTCTATTATAGATGTTACACCTTCAAGAATTGAGTATTTAGGAAATGTCGCCCTTAACCCTGATAATGTGAGTGGTTTTGGACCAAGTGACCCTTTTATAAAGATAAAATCAAAACTTCATATTCCATTAAAAGCTAAAATAAATGACCTTGATTACGAAATTGAACTTGATAAGCTTGATATTGGTGAGGCTTCAGATTTCATTAATTCTGCTTCCTTAATCTTAAACCTTACTAACTATTTCCCTTTCTCAATTGAAGCTCAACTCTATTGTTTGGATGCAAACGGGATTGAAACTGGACAAGTTTTAGATATAAATGATGTAAGTAATACTATTATTTCTGGTGCAAATATTGATGCAAATGGAAATGTAATTAGTCCTTCAACTAAAACTACTAAAATTAGTATAACAGCTGATAATTTCAATATAATCAAGAATGCGAATAAAATGAAGCTGAAGTTGACATTAAACACATCTTCCAATGGTTCAAACAAACCATATATTAAATTAGATAGAGACTCAAAGGTTTCTGTAAATATAGGCATTGATTTCAAAGCCAACATCACATTATAATTAACCTTAAAACATTAATAAAATGAAAAAATATATTAAACATTGGTTTTGGTTAGTATTGTTGAGTCTCATTTCGTTTTCATCAATAGCTCAAAATCCAGTTTTTGAAATTTATCAACCAGATAGCATTCTCTCAACATCTGCTATTTTAAGGGGAAAAGTTAAAAAATCTCCTGATGGTTCATTGTTACTCTCAAGAGGATTTGCATTAAAGACTGCAAATTCTGATACTTATAATTATTATACAATTTCTTCTTATGATAGTATAATTAGTTTTCACGCAACAGATTTAGCAATTAACACAAGGTATCAAGTTGCAGTTATGGCTCTTACTGTTGATAGTTTTTATATAGGAGACACTATTGCTTTTAATACTCTTAACATAATAATAACACCTCAAATTATTAGTTCTGAACCAACGAACCTAACAAGCACAACAGCAACTTTAAATGGGAACCTGATTAATCAAGGGAACCCACTAATAAGCGAAAAAGGTTTTCTTTTCTCTACTAATCCAAACTTTAACTATTCAACTGCTCAAGATATTATTCCAGTTTCAGGAACAGATATAGGCAATTTCTCGTATCTAAAAACAGGATTGACTGCTAATACTAATTACTATTATTGTTCATATACCATAAATGAACAAGGGACTATTTTAGGAGATATTGTTTCTTTTACTACTCCTACTTCAAGTGTAATATTACCTCAAATACTAACTTTATCGCCAATAATAATTGATCAAAACACTGCAACATTTTTGGGAGAGATTCTTTCAAATGGTTCTGAAGTGATTTCAAGTATTGGATTTGATTTAAGAAAGTTAACTGAAACTACATTTACTTCAAATGCAATAAACCCAGTGACTGACACCTTTAGTTTAACACTTAACAATTTAGACCCTGGAACAACATATATTGTTAGAGCATATGCAGTAACTAATGCAGGTAAGATATTTGGAGAAACAAAGAACTTCATAACTCCTAACATTTCTGGTATTTTTCAAACTCTTGATCCAACGAGCATAAGTTCTAATTCAGCTATACTTAATGGTTATATTGAAAGCATATCAACCCCTATTCAATCTTTTGGCTTTGCAATAAAAGAAGGAGAAGGGAACTATTCATTATCTGATATTAGTCATAATTTCAATTTACCTTGTTCTGTATCCTATAATCTAACTAATCTGACACCATATCAAGATTACACCTTTAAGGTTTATGCATTAGGATATACTGATATATTTTATGGTTATGAAGTATCATTTAGAACAAATGCCATTCCATCAAAAATAAAAACAAATGCAGCAACTAATTTAACCTATAATTCTGCTTTGCTTAATGGGAGGCTATCAAATGCTGGAACACCATTGATTATAGAAAAGGGTTTTATATATTCTGATCAATCCTTATTAGATTTTTCTAATTCAACCAAGGTTATTATTAACGGAACCTCACTTAATCCATTTTCTTATAACTTAAATGGATTAAATCAAAATGCTCAATATTATTATAGAGCTTATTCTATTTCTCCAATTGACACAAATTATGGGTCAATTCTTAGTTTTTCAACATTAATGCAAGGTGTTATCCCTCCAACAATAACAACATTTGAGGCAACAAACATTACATATAACTCTGCATTATTGAATGGAATGCAAAATGGAGGTAATGAAAACATAATTAGTAGAGGATTTCAATACAAAGCTGAAAATGATAATAATTATACTACTATTAATATTGAAGGAGAAAGTACAATTCAAGCAACGTTAACTAACCTTTTGCCAAGCACAACATATCAGTTTAGAGTTTTTGCTACAAGCAATTTTTCAACCTACTATGGTAATGAATTAGAATTCTCTACTCCAGAAATACCAATGATAATTACAACCTACCAACCCTCTTCAATAACAATTAGCTCTGCAACATTAAATGGAAACATCTATGATGGAAATGAAGTGGTTTTGTTTAGAGGAATAGAATGGAAACAAGCCTCTGATTCTGTTTTTCAAAGAGAATTTATTCTTGGGGCTGAAACAGGAGATATTAGCTTAAATTTAGAACACTTAAGCTCTAACTCAGAATATATATATAAGATATTTGCAAGAACAGAAACTGCGTTTTCATATGGAAATGAAATTAGTTTCTATACAAATGAAGTTATAAGTCCTATCGTTAGCAATATAACAATCAGCAATATTGACACGAACTCAGCTCATTTCTATGGAACAATCACGGAAGGTAATACACCAATAATTATCAGTAAATTTTCAATTATGAAATGGGGTCAAGAAGAAATCTCATCATATGAAATTTCAAATAATGTATTGAACCTGACAATTGATACCCTGGAAGAAGGAACTACATATTATATTGCACTTTATGCTTTAACAAGTTTTGGTTTGACAAGAAGTGAAGTAGCTTCTTTTATGACTCTTGGAACACATAATATAGGATTAAATGATATAGAAGATAGAGATTCTTATATATCAATATATCCAAACCCTTCATCTGACATCATCAATATTAAGACTAATAATCTAAATAATGACAAGAGCCAAATACTTATGATTTCTGACATCAAGGGAAGAGTGATTGATAAAAAACAAATATACACTTCTTCTATAACTTACGACATTAGTAAATTTACAAAAGGAATTTACACTATTACTTTGATTTCAGATGGTGTTAAACACACAAGAAAACTTATAGTTAAATAACCAAATACATAGATTGAGATGAAAAAATTATATATCTATATCATAACTGCAATTTGTATAATATTTGCCGTTAAAGGTGTAAAAGCACAATACACCGACATTAGTTATTTTATGAGAAATGTCCCTACTTCTTTTAAGATGAACCCTGCTAATACGCCTGTTGCAAAGTTCTACCTAAATATGCCTCTTGCTGGAATAAATTTAGAATTTGCAACTTCAGGCTTTTCTTACAGTGATATAATAACCAGAAGAGCTGACGATTCTCTTCAGGTTGACTTAAATAAATTCTATAATAAACTAACCGATAAAAACTACGTTAAATTTTCAAACAATATTGAATTATTCGGTCTTGGCTTTCAAGCAGGAAAGAAAAACTATATTTCAATTGGATTAGATTTAAGTATGGATGGGAACATAAACTTCTCTAAAGGACTATTTGGATTTATTATTGATGGCACAGAAACAGAAAATAAAAAATCTGAATTCATTAATAATAAGATTATTTCACTTAATGCATTTATTGCTCCTTCTATTTCCTATTCAAGAGTTGTTAATGATAAGCTTACCGTTGGTGCAAGAGTTAAGTTGCCGATGGGAATTGCAAATATAACTACAGATAAATCAGAACTATCATTAGATTTTAATGACAATAAGATAACTGCAACAAGTAATTTCCTAATAAGGACTTCTAATATTATGGGTTCTTTTAATTTCACTGGATTAGATAGTGCTTCAAGTATGGAGTTCAAAACCTCAGACAATGCAAGCGACATAATCAACAACGCAAAGAAAAATATAGGTCTTGCATTTGATTTAGGTGGTTCATATAAGTTAAACAACACTATGGTTGTAAGTTTAAGCATACAAGACCTTGGTTATATCAATTGGGGAGGAAATGTTTCTCAGCTTCAATCAAAGAATCCAAATGCTTCTTATACATTTAATGGATTAGGTTCTGTTGACTTTAATGAAAATAGTTCTTTTGAAGACAGATTAGATGAAATTGCAGATAGTTTAATGACAAGTTTCGACCTCGAATCTGTCGAAGGAGAATCCTATACACAAATGCTTCCTGCAAAAATCTACGCTGGCTTTACTTGGAATTTTGCAAAAACACAATACCTTAACGCCCTCTATAAAGGAGCATTTGGAAACAACTATTCCGATCACTACCTATCTATTTACTACACAACACAACTGGAAAGATACCTTAACTTTTCTATTGGAAACACCTTTGCTTTTGAAAATCATTTTAATGCAATTTCAGCTATCAACCCAAGTCTTGCTCTTAACCTAAACCTATATATGATTAATTTCTATTTTGGAGGTTCTATAAGGTCTTCCTATAATTTAGCAAAAATAACAGGGGTTAACGTATTTGCAGGAATGAATATAGCATTTGGATATAAAAATTATTGGGAAAAGAAAACATCTATAGAAAATGGTGACATTCCTGAGCAAGAAAATTCTGAAGAATAAAGATAGTAATTGCTTCTATTAATATAATAATAAATAAAAAACACATATTAATTTAGCCGCTACGAAATATAATAACAACTTTAGTAGTTATTATGTATTGAATAAACATAAACAGAGAAAATAAACCAATATTGAAAGCATCGTTTACAACATACAAAAAGCTAATAATACTTATATTTTTAATTTCTTTTTTAGCCTCTTGCTCTACTAAGAAAAACAAATGGTATAATAGAGCTTATCATACAACAGTGGCTCATTATAATGCTTATTGGAATGGCAATGATGCTTTCAAGCAAGGTGTTAAATCAATTAAAGATAATCAAAAAGACGATTTCTCAAGAATTATTCCTGTTTACAAATTAGGAACTCAAGAGCAAGTTGTTTCAATTAAACCAAATATGGATAGGGCAATTGAGAAAAGCTCTAAGGTTATCAAAAAACACTCTATGGTTTTTGACAAGAAGGAAAGAAACCCAGAAATAAAGAAAGCCTATCTATTAATTGGAAAATCAAGTTTTTATCTTAGAGATTATAAGGTAGCACAAGCAACTTTTCGTCATATACAATCAGCTTGGAAAGACGAACCAATAATGTATAATGCAATGATTTGGCAAGCCTTCACCTCGAGTATGGAAAAGGATTACTCACTTGCAGAAAGCACATTAGACCAAGTAAGGAATAAAATCCAAGATAATAAAGCTCCAAAAAAACTTAATAAGTTCCTCTATTCAGTTTATGCAGAGAATGCAATAGCACAAAAGAAATACTCAAAAGCCTTAGAATATATACAATTGGCTAAGAAATACTCCTATTCTACTTCCTTCAACACAAGATTAATGTTTATTGAAGCTCAATTATATCAACAAGGTAATGAGCTTGAATATGCAAGTAAGTTATTTGGAAAAGTTGTAATCAGAGCCAAAGATTATGATATGCAATTTGCAGCACAACTTCGTCAAGCAATGTGTTATGACCCTAAGACAGGAGACAGCAAGAAAATCATATCAAAATTGGAGAAAATGACTAAGGAGGATAAGAACTTAGAATACAATGACCAAGTTTACTATGCCCTTGCTGAAATCTACTTTAAAGATAAGAACGTTGATAAAGCATGTGAGTTTTGGGCAAAATCAGTTTCATCTTCATTTAAAAATGTAAATCAAAAAATAGCATCCTCAATAAGGTTAGCAGATGTTAATTATGAGTTATTGGAAAAGTATGAACCAGCACACGACTACTACGACACAGCACTAACTGTAATGAAGAAGGATTATCCTGATTATAACCAAATCAAGAGTAAACAATTAGTTTTAGCCAATCTTGTAACAAACCTAAGAGTTGTAACAAGATGGGACAGCCTACTTGCACTAAGTGAACTAAGTCAGGCTGATTTAGATACTAAGATTGATGGCTGGATTAAAGAATACAAAAAAAAGCAAGAAGAAATTAGAAAAGCAGAGCAACTTGCAAGAGCTCAACTGGCACAAATGGGCAGACAAAATCCTTTTGACCAAAATAGACAAACAAGCTCATGGTATTTCTACAATATCTCAACCGTTCAAGTAGGGAAAGCAGAGTTTATGAGAATATGGGGCACAAGAAAGCATGAAGATAATTGGAGGATAAGCACTAAGCAGGAGACTTTTGATTTTGACGATATGGACGATGAATTAGCAGATAATAGTGAGGCTGATTCTTTAGATGAAAATGGAAATCCAAAAACACCGCAACTACCTCCAAATACTAACCCTGGCGTTAAAGAATTTTACACAAAAGATATTCCAAAAACACAAGCAAAGAAAGACTCAATACATATTGAAATATCAAAAGCACTGCTTGAAGCAGGATATATATATTATCAAGGACTTGCAAACAATGGAAAAGCCATTGCAACCTTCCTTGAACTACATAAACGCTATCCGACCTATCCAACCACCCTACCCTCCTCCTATCACCTATATAAAATTTATGAGAAGATAGGACAAACGCCTAATGCAAACTATTATAAAAATAAAGTATTAAATGAATATCCTGAGAGTGAGTTTTCAATGATGATTCAAAACCCAGAATATTGGCAAGAACTATCATCTTCAAATACAGCATCAGATAAAATATACAAAGACGTTTATAATACCTATACCCTAAAAGATTATAACAAAACCATATCTAAGGCAAAGCAAGCAATTGACAGCATTCAATTTGGACCATATATAGCACGACTACTTTATATAGAAGCAATTGCAAAGGGAAAACTATATGGAATAGATTCCCTTATGAATGATTTGAATATGATTGTTTATAACTATCCAGAACACTCAATAACCCCTACAATTGAAAACCAGCTTAAATACCTTAGTGCAAACTATAATATTGCAAGTGAAAACTTAGCTTATAAAGAGACGCTTTTAAAAAAAGGAGATACAACAAATAAAGATAGTTCAGACTTAAGGGAAGGGTTATCATCTGAGGAAACAAAAACAGAAATAATCGATCATACAATTAATGATGAAGACATCTTAGATGCTGAAAGTGTATTCTATAAATATAGAGACATCGAGCATTTCTATGTCCTTATTTTTGATGATGACAAACTAAATTCATCAGAAATAAAAAACAAAGTCTCGGACTATAATACAAAATTCTACAAAAGTGACAACTTAAAGCTAACAAGTCTTTTATTTACAATGTCAGAACAAATGATAACAGTAGATAGATTTGAAAGTTTAGAAAAGGCTATGATTTACTATAAGGGTATGATTTCAAATAATGAAGTACTAAATAATATTGACCCTGCACTCTACAGTCATTTTGTCATTTCAACACAAAACTATCCTACCTTCTATAATAGGAAAAACATACCAGCTTATTTGAAATTCTTTAGGATATTCTATCTTAAACCATTAGAGAAAGAGGAATAAAACACTAAAAGACAAACCTATTAAGATTATTAACGTAGTAAAGATTATTAACACAACAAATATAGATTATGGCAAAAACAAATTACGATCAAGACAGCACAAACGCAATTAATATTATTAGCAATAGGACAACAATAAAGGGCGATGTTATTTCGGATGGAGACTTACGAATTGATGGTATTGTTGAAGGATCATTAAACATTAAAGGCAAACTTGTTATAGGTAGTAGCGGAAAAATTGTAGGCAGCATTAATTGTCAAAATGCAGACATATCAGGAAAGGTTGAAGGAAATATAGTTGTTAAAGAACTCCTATCACTACAAAACAATTCATCAATAAATGGAGATATTACCATTGGAAAACTTTCAATTGAACCAGGAGCAAACTTCACTGGAAAATGTAGCATGGCTACAGCTTCACCTAAATCATTTGAACCAACAAAATCACTCAACACCAATTCCTAAGCAAATAATCAGTTTATGAAAAAACACCCTTTAGTTTCATATATTACAAAGCTTTCTTTCTTTTCAATAGCAGTTTGTTTTATAGCTTTTTTTGCTATGTTATTTTTTAGAAATAATATTAGCACAAATACTCCTTATTATATAGTATTATTTTATCTTTGCACAGCAATAGGATACGCATTGACTTATATTTCTGTAAACAAAAAGACGATGAAGTTTGAACATATATTTATGTTAGTTAAGTTTGGCAAACTCTTTATCTACTTGATTGTATTTTTAGCTATTATAATGTTAGAAGAAGAAAAAGAGAAAATAATGCCTTTTGTAATATCATATTTAGGACTATATGCCTTATATCTAATATTTGACACAATAACATATAAAAACTTTTCAAAGAAAATCTAACAAATAAAGAATATGAAAAAAAATACCATCTTTATAATAAGTTCATTACTATTAATCTCTACTTTTGGAATATTTGGATGTGTTCCAAAGATTGAGGACGATGATATGATAACAGGTAAATGGATTGACACCCTAATACTTATGGACACTCTTTCTACCCAATGCCAAAAGAAATCATATATAGAATTTTCTGAATATGAATTAGACCTGAAGGATAGAATACACGAAAAATACCATGCATGCCCAGGGGTTGAGGAATATGAAGCAGAGGACGGCGAAACAGCAACAAGAACAACACCTCCTTTCACCGAAAGAATAGGTAATTACTCAATCAAAGGAGATACTTTAATCGTTAAAGATATTGAAAACCAAACCCTTATTTATGTGATAGGTAGTATTGATTCTGAGAACATGACATTAAAGGACTTAGATAGAGATGGGAATATCAGAATCAAATTCTACAAAAGATTCAAAGATTAAACCTAATATTACTACTCGGTAAAAGCCTTAGAATCTCCCCATTTATTGTACCCTACCTTGTGATTAATCTTTTTTAATCTCAGATCTAAACTATCTTGACAGTCTTGTGGCCTATCTCCAACACTAGCTTTGTTTGGATAAATCATATATTCTTGTCTGTATTTTGCAGGAGTTAAGTTAGGCATAATAATATTGGCACCAGCCATAACAGCATCCTCTCTACCATTTGGAGAAATTGTTTGGTCAGCAGTTGCAGCAACCATATTTATCTTAGGCATCACAAGTCTTAAACAAGCAATCATCTTCAAGGTCATATCCAATCTAACCCTATCCTCTGGAATTTCATCCTTAAATTCATAAAGCGGAGTTTCTGGATGAGGGATAAAAGGACCCATTCCAACCATAGCAACATTTAATTTCTTAAAAAACAGCAAATCATCAGCCAAGATCTCGGTTGTTTGAAAAGGAAGACCAATCATAACACCAGTTCCAGCCTGATAACCATTATCAATTAATGACTTTAAGGCGTTTAATCTTGTTTCAAAACTATGAGTAGAGTCTTTCGGGTGTATCTTGTAATATAATTCCTCATTACTACTTTCAAGTCTTAGTAAATAACGATGAGCACCTGCCTCAAACCACTCCTTATAAACCTCAGGACTTTGCTCTCCACAAGAAAGAGTAACGCCAAGCTTTCCATCAGATAAATTATGAATCTCTTTCAAAAGATATGTGATTTTATCAGTAAAAGCCTTATCACTTCTCTCACCACTTTGAATTGCAAGAGAACCATAATTCAAATCCATAGCCATCCGTGCACAATCAAGAACCTCTTCATCGCTTATCGTATAACGGTTAAAGTTCAAGTTCTTAGAACGAACCCCACAATAGAGGCAGCTCTTAACACAAATATTTGAATACTCAATCAAACCTCTCAAATAAACCTCATTTCCAACCTCTCTAAGCTTTACTTCCAAAGCCCTATCAAGCAATTTCTTCATATCATCCCCTTCCAAAGAAAGAAGGAAGACTAATTCATCTCTTGTGAAATCCTTATTATATAGTATCTTATCTAAATTCATTCTAATTAATATATTAATGCTTAACAGTAAATAATACACTGAAACCAATATTTCAATATGCAAAAGTAGTAAATAAAAAGATATGAAAACCAAACCCTAATTCAAGAAAATGAATCAAAGAAAGGATTTCTTGAATCAAAGAAAGAATTTTCTGAATCAAAGAAAGGATTTTTCAGATCAAAGAAAGAATTTAATAAGTAATAATTGTAAGAAACTTCCCTTAAAGCTTGGTATTATTGAAAAATATTGTAATTTTGCATCTGGGTAAGTCTTACACGACCAGCTCCCTTTGAATCTCCCCAGGGCAGGAATGCAGCAAGGTAATTAGGTTGAAGCGGTGCGATGTAAGTAGCTTACCCTTTTTTTATTCCCCAAAAATCGTATTTCATTATTAAGATCAGAAACTATAATTAGCTTCTTCTCTATTCCATTTCCAATTGGTTGAGTGCTTTATGGTATTTTCTTGCGTTGGAGTAATGCTCTTGGACATCAGCAGTGAAATTATGATAGCCTGAAAAGTCTTCCCTTGCACAGAAGAATATAAAATCATTCTTTTGATAGTTAAGGACTGCATCTATTGAAGAAATGCTTGGAATGCAAATTGGACTTGGAGGAAGACCTGTGTTTTTATAAGTATTATATGGCGAGTTTACACCTAACATACTACCAATAATTCGTTTAATGGTGAAGTCCCCTAAGGCAAATTTAACTGTTGGGTCAGCTTGGAGTAGCATTCCTTTTTTTAAACGGTTGATATAAACAGCAGCAACAATTGGTTTCTCAGCATTTTGATTGGTTTCCTCCTCAACAATGCTTGCAATAGTCATAACTTCAAGCTTATTATAACCGATTTCTTTTAGCTTATCTTCCCTTTTCTTCCAAAACTTCTCTTGTTCCTTATGCATTCTTATAATAAACTCTTGAGCCGATATATTCCAATAGAGTTCATAGGTATTAGGAATAAAAAGAGAGATAACCGAAACAGAATCAACCCCAAACTCATTCAAGAACTTATTATCGTTCATCTTATCAAGCAGTTCTTTTTTAGTAATTGCAAGCTCATTACTAATCGTTTGAGCAAAGATTTCCTTAGTTCTTGACTTCCCAATAATAAGTCTTATAGGACTTTGCTGCCCTCTTGACAATTTTTTGACTAATTTAGCAACACTCATCCCTTTTTCAATTTCATAACGTCCTGAATAGACCTTATTATATTTGAAAACAGTTGAATAGAGTTTGAAAGCAACAGAATTAAATATTATATTTTGAGACTCAATTGTCTTAACTACTTCTGAACTTTGGGTATTTGGACTAATATAAAGATAAACCTTCTCATCAAAGATATCAACCTTAGCCGTAAGGAAGTAAACTGAGAAGAGAATAAAAGCAGATATTATTGCTAAGATTGGAAGTATAAAACTTAGTTTCTTTTTCATTTTTTAGTTAATTGATAGTGATTATTGAGTTATTGATTTTTGATAGACAAAGACATCATTATAATTATTGCCTTTCTTAATCCAGTCATTTAATATTGCAGTTTTCTTATAGCCTGCCTTCTCAAACAGTTTGCAACTTGGCATATTGTCTTCGGTAACGTAGGCATAGAGCTGATGAAGATTTAGAATATTTCTTGCATAGTTCCAAACCCATTCCAAGGAGTTGAAAGCAATGTTTTTTCGTCTAAACAAACCATCAGCAATAAATATCCCCACCCCTGCCCTAAGGTGTTGTGGTTCCAAATCATAGAGGTCAACACAACCAACAGTCCTAATCTCGCCTTCCACTTCAATATCTATCATAAGACGCATTTGTTTTACAGAATAGATATCATCATTTTGAGCATTTTGAACATAGTTCTCAATTGCATAAAGCGAAAAAGGAGCCCTCGTAGAGCTAACTCCCCAAAGCGAGAAGGTGTTTTCCCACTCAAATATTAAACCAGCATCCTTAGTTTCAACAGCCCTTAATCGTAAATTCATAGTAATTTATTAGCTTTTAGAGAATAGAAATCGTTGTAGTATCCATTCTATTAATAAGAGTATAATGAAGGAAGAAAGTTTCGCCCCTATAAGAATTCTTAAATACATTAATTTGTTGATTGATAAGTAGTGGAGCTTTTATAATATAGTAGTTAAAATCTTGTTCTTCTATGGTATCTAATGTTATCATTTCATTAAAATAAGGATAATGAAAACTCCCAGGCATATACGAAGTGTAACGAACTGTATCCTTTTTATCATAATAGAGTTTAACAAAACCATAATCATTCCTTGCTTTTGCAGTAATATCAGACCTTCTATCCTTCTCATAAAATAGAGTAGAACTAGTATCTACTGGTCTATTAATAGAAAAAAATCCTTGAGAAAAATTATAAGCAGAGTTTGTATTTCTTGGCTTAATCACTATATTTTCAAAATCGATATAACTATTAGCCCCAGCTCCTACTTTTTTCGCAATAGGAATACTATAATAACCATTCATATCTGTTGTTGAAGCTGCATATACAGTAACTCTTTCGGTTGAACTTCCTCCAAAACTCATCCCTTGATATTCATCATTATATTCCACATCTAAAACCACACCTACAATAGGCTTACCTGTTGTATAATCAGTAATATTACCATAAATACATGTATCATAATATACTATTTCACCTTCGTTGTCTTTACAAGAGAAGAAGAATAAAACGACTGATAAGATTAATATTATTCTTTTCATAGCTGAAAGTTATTAAATTTATTTTGCAAATATACTCAATTTCAGAATAAAACTCATATATTAGGTTGGTAATTTCTAATAAACTAAGTACCTTTGCACAAATTAAAAACATTTTATTTCATAAATCCAAATTACATAGAAATGATAACAAAATTAGATCAGATTATTGATGCTGCAAAGCTAAAAGGAAAAAAGAGATTAGTAGCTGCTTTTGCTAATGATTCACACACAATTGGTGCTGCATCAATGGCTGTTGACGCAGGATTTGTTGACGCAACTCTTGTTGGGGATATCGACACTATTAAGAAAGTATGTAAGGAAGAAGGCATAGATTCTAATAAATTTACTCTTGTTCAAGAAGCTAACGAACAAGGTGCTGCAAACTTAGCAGTTAAAATCATTAACGAAGGAAATGGTGATTTCTTAATGAAAGGTCTTTGCACAACTGACAAATATATGAGAGCAATCTTGAACAAAGAATCAGGACTTATGCCAGGAGGAAAACCAGTCCTTTCTCACGTTACGGTATTTGAAATACCATCATACCATAAACTACTTATCACATCTGACGTTGCAGTTATTCCAGCACCAGATTTCAAACAAAAATTAGCTCTAACAAACTATGTTATTGCAACAGCAAAAGTTCTTGGAATTGAAATGCCAAAGGTAGCTCTTATTGCTGCAACTGAACAAGTTTCTGTTGGAATGCCAGCTTGTGTTGATGCTGCTCTTATTGCTGCAATGGGTAATAGAGGACAAATCAAGGGAGCTATTATTGATGGACCACTTGCAATGGACGTTGCAATTGACAAAGAAAGTGCAGATATCAAGAAACTAAAAGGCGAAGTTGTAGGTAATGCAGACTGTTTAGTTTGGCCAACAATTGAAGCAGGTAACGTGTTCTACAAAACTGCAACTAAATTAGCAGGAGCTGAATTAGCAGCAATGGTTGTTGGAGCAAAAGTTCCTTGTGTTCTTTCTTCAAGAGGAGATTCTACACAAACCAAAATGTATTCTATTGCATTAGCAGCTCTTTCTTGTAAATAAGAAACAAAGCAAACTCAATCTAAAACATAAAGCTTCAATCCCATAAAAAGGTTTGAAGCTTTTCTTTTTTACTAATATTATCGTTACTTTTGCATTATAAAAACAAATTACCAATGGATTTTGAATTAGTATCTAACTTTAAGCCTACGGGCGACCAACCAAATGCTATAAAAGAACTTGTTGAGGGATTGAAAAGGGATTCTGCGGCTCAGGTTCTGCATGGGGTAACTGGCTCTGGCAAAACCTTTACTGTGGCTAATGTTATCCAGGAAGTTCAAAGACCAACCTTGGTTATGAGTCATAATAAGACTTTGGCGGCTCAACTATATTCGGAATTTAAACAGTTTTTCCCTAATAATGCTGTTGAGTATTTTGTTTCATATTACGATTACTACCAACCAGAGGCTTATATTGCAAGGACAAATACCTATATTGAAAAAGACTTACAAATAAATGACGAATTAGAAAAGCTCCGTCTTAGTGCTGCATCTGCTCTTCTGTCTGGGAGGAAGGATGTAATTGTTGTCTCTTCTGTTTCCTGCATCTACGGTATTGGAAACCCTGAAGAGTTTGAAAATGGTACAATATTCCTTAAGAAAGGTGATAAAATTAATCGAAATGATTTGCTTTTGAAGTTCTCAGAAAGCCTTTACGCTCGCAATGAACTTGAATTTGGAAGAGGAAAATTCAGAGTGAAAGGCGATGTTATAGATATTCACCCTGCCTATGCCGATTATGCTTATAGGATTTTCTTTTGGGATGACGAGATTGAGAGTATGGAAAGCTTTGAACCCGTTAGTGGAAGGAGGATTGAATCAAAGGATGATATAGTTTTGTATCCTGCTGGCAACTTCCTAACCAATAAAGCCACGCTTAACACAGCTCTTTTGGAAGTTCAAAGGGATATGTTTGAGAGAAGAGATTATTTTATTGATATTGGAAGAGGCTTAGAAGCAAAACGTATTGAGGATAAGGTTAATTACGATTTGGAAATGCTAAGAGAACTTGGCTACTGCTCTGGAATTGAAAACTATTCTCGCTACTTCGACAGGAGGAAACCAGGCACAAGACCTTTCTGTTTAATAGATTATTTCCCAGATGACTTCCTAACCGTTATTGATGAAAGCCACGTTACCATACCTCAAATACGTGCAATGTACGGAGGCGACCGTTCAAGGAAGGAATCCCTTGTTGAATATGGATTTCGCCTACCTTCTGCCCTTGATAATAGACCTCTTATGTTTGAAGAGTTCATTGGAATGCAAAATCAAGTGCTATATATTAGTGCAACGCCATCTCTTTTTGAGATAGAGCAAGCCGAGGGGATAATTGTTGAACAAGTAATTAGACCAACAGGACTTTTAGACCCACCAATTGAGATTCACCCAGCCAAAACCCAAGTTGACGACCTATTGGAAGAGATAAGTATTGTTGTGCAGAGAAATGAAAGAGCCTTAGTTACAACACTTACAAAGAAGATGGCTGAAGAGCTAAGCCGTTATCTAACAAACCTTGGAATAAGAAATAAATACATACATTCCGATGTTGAAACCTTAGACAGGGTTGAGATTATTAAGGATTTCCGTCTTGGAGTTTTCGATGTCTTGATTGGCGTCAACCTACTTCGTGAGGGATTAGATATGCCAGAAGTTTCCCTTGTAGCCATTTTAGATGCAGACAAAGAAGGCTTCCTACGTTCCGACAAAGCCCTAATTCAAACCATAGGTCGAGCAGCAAGAAACGCCAACTCCAAAGCAATACTTTATGCCGACAAAATCACAGGCTCAATGCAGAGAGCTATGGATGAAAACGAGAAAAACCGAAAGAAACAACAGGCATACAACATCAAAAACAATATCACCCCACAACAAATCATCAAAAACGTATCCACCCTACTCAGCTCCCAACCCTTTGATGAAATAGAAGCCATTATGCCAAAGATTTCCGAATCCACAACCATATATCGCACAGAGAAAGACCGTCAAAAAGCCATACGCAACCTCGAAAAGCTAATGCAACAAGCCGTTAAAGAACTCGACTTCTTAGTTGCAGCCCGCTACCGTGACGAAATAGAAAGAATTAGGAAAGAAAGCTAAACCCCCAAAAACAAAGCCCCAAACTCACAATTCAAAGAAACAAACTCCCAAATCAAAGAAACAAACAATTTATTCAGCCATTCAATCACACAATCATGCCATGAAACCGACAACATCATGCCATGATACTTATCAATTCATGCCATGAAATGGATAACATCATGCCATGAATCCGATATCGAATCAAAGAATAAAAAGTGTAATGCTTAGTTTTAATAGTTCAAACCTTCGTTTTACACGTTTAAGTCTTTGTATTACAAGTTTAGTCCTTCGTTTTATAAGTCTGAATCTTAGCTTGAATTTTACAAAACAAAAAAAGGCAATCCGTTATAGATTGCCTTAGTTTTTATAGTTGAGATGAAGGGTTGTTATTTAACTATCTTCATTTCTTTTATTAGGTTTTGGGCGTTTGCAAATTTGTCTATTATGAATAGGACGTAACGTATATCTACGTTGATGCAGCGTTGGAGTTCTGGGTTGAAGGCTATGTTGCCACTCATTGCTTCCCAGTTGCCGTCGAATGCTATTCCTACTAGTTCTCCTTTGCCATTTACTACTGGGGAGCCTGAGTTTCCGCCTGTGATGTCGTTATTGGTGATGAAGCATACTGGTACTGTGCCATTTTGTGCATATTGTCCGTAGTCTTTGGTTTTATATAGCTGCTTTAGTTTGGCTGGTATGGTAAATTCCCAACTTGATGCGTCTTCTTTTGCCATTATGCCTTCTAGGGTTGTGAAGTAGTGATATGTTACTCCGTCTTTTGGCTCATATTCTTTTACTTGTCCGTATGTATAGCGTATGGTTGAGTTGGCGTCTGGTGCAAAATGTTTTGTACTATCCATTTCCATTATTCCTTTTACAAACAGTCTTTGTGTGGTGTTCATTTGTGCATAAGCTGTTTGAACTGCTTGCAAGCGTGTGCTGTAGTTATCAATAAAGTCTATATATAATTTAAACATTGGGTCTTTAGCTATTTTGTCTGCTGTTGGGTTTTCTAGTAGCTTATATGCTTTGTCTTTTTCAAGCATTTGTGACTTATTAAATATTTGTATTGCTATTTTATTGAAGTTGTACTTGTTTTTCTTTGCTAGGTTTAAAAACTCTTGACTTTGGTGTTTTTGTGGTACGTTATTATAATATACTTCTAATCCTGCTGCAAGCAGTTTAAGTTCTGTTGCGTGGTTGTAGTCTTTGAATATTTCTTCAAGATTTTCTTTTATTGATTGTGCTTGTTTTTTTGCTTTATCAGTATTTCCGTTTTCTCTTAGTGTTCTTTCTAGTGAATTAAAACTTCTTGCTATTGCTACTCCTGAGTTTCCTCTCATAAATGCTTCGTTGGTGTATATTCTAAGTAGGTCATATTCATTTGTTACCTTAGAATAGGTTTCAAGTTCTTTTAATACATTACCATACTCTGCTCTTCTTGTTGGCTTTTCTGATATCCATTTTGCAAATCTATTTTCTAGGTCTTTCTTTGTGGATTTTACATCAAGGTCTTGCAAGCATTTTGTTTGTCCAATATAGAACTTCCAGTAGTTTGATAGCTGTGCAAATTTTGTAGCATACTGTATTCTTACCTTTGGATCGGCTTTCATATCTGCATCCATAACATTTCTTAGGGCTGTTCTTGCAATAACTACTGATGGGTTGTAAACGTCAATTGCTTGTTCAACTCCATAAGAGGTCATAAAACGGTCTGTTGAACCAGGGAAACCAAGTATCATTGTGAAGTCATCATTCTTAACTCCTTTAAGGCTAATAGGTAGAGAGTGTTTTGGTTTAAATGGAACATTTGTTTGTGCAAACTCTGCTGGCTTATTATCTTTGTTAGCATAAACTCTAAACATCGAGAAATCACCAGTATGACGAGGCCACATCCAGTTATCGGTGTCAGAACCAAACTTACCAATTGATGAAGGTGGAGCTCCAACCATACGAACATCTTTATATGTTTCATACACAAAAAGAATATATTGGTTGCCGTCAAACATAGGAGCAACTTGAGCAGTATAACCATTATCCTTTTCAGCCTCTTCCCTTATTTTCTTAATATTATCTCTAATAATACTAGTTCTCTTTTCTTCAGTAGTTTCCTTAGTAATATTCATAAGAACCTTAGCACTAACATCATCCATCCTAATTAAGAACTTAGCCGTCAGACCCGGACAAGGCAACTCCTCCTGTTTAGAATAAGCCCAAAAGCCATTCATCAAGTAATCATGCTCAACCGTAGAGTGCTGTTGAATTTGAGGATAACCACAGTGATGATTAGTCAGAAGCAAACCCTCATCAGAAATAATCTCACCAGTGCAACCCCTACCAAACTGCACAATAGCATCTTTCAAAGAAGCCTGATTAATATCGTCAATCTGCTTAGAACTTAACTTAAGCCCCTTAGATTTCATATCTTGGTACGTCTGTTTGTCCAAGAACATAAGTAACCACATCCCCTCATCAGCCTTAGCCAGTGGAGCGAATGCAAATAATCCTATAAGAAGGAATAAAATTGTTTTTTTCATCTGTTTAATTTTTTTTGTTTATTATTTGTTTGTTTATTATTTTGTTCTATTTTTTAATCTTTCTATTTCTATAAGCACTAAAATCATATACTTTCTTTATATAACTGTGGTTATTGAATAGTTCAGATGAGATTATATAGTCGGCTGTTGAACGGTTGGAGGCTGTTGGAATATTGTACATAACTGCAATTCTAAGTAGTGCTTTAACGTCAACATCGTGTGGTTGCTGCTCCATGGCATCCCAAAAGAAAAAGACAAAATCTATATTGTCTTCGCTTATTAAGGCTCCAAGCTGTTGGTCTCCACCTAAGGGCCCTGATTTAAGTTTTTGAACGCTTATATATTCTCTTGAAGAAGGTTCTAAGCCTTTGTTTATCTCCTGTTCAACCATAATACCCGTTGTTCCTGTCGATATTAGGTTATGTTTTGCGAGTTTCATTTTGTTGAAAGCTACCCACTCAGCAAGGTCTTTCTTACAGTTATCGTGTGCAACAAGTGCTATTGTATATTTCTTTGTTTTTACCATTTTAATTTTATTTGAGTACTTTGTTTCTTTGTTTTCTTGATTTAAATATGTCAGCGAAATTATCGTATTCTCTCTTATATCTTATACCTACGCCTTGAGTATAAGGGCTTATATTGTATTTAGTGAAGTCGTCTGCATTGGATTTATTAAAAGCTTTTAGGCGGAAATTATCAGTTATCTTGTATTCCACATTGATATCTCCAATAAAGGTTGATGCACCCTCTGCTTGTTCCTGTGTTTTACCTCCAAAGACTGAATTAAATTCTATCTCCCATCTGCCAATGTTTTTAGAAAGGTTGACGTCAATTTGATCTGTTACTGCTTCTGAACCTGGTGTGTAATTTACTCCAACATCAACAAAGGTTATCATGTTTGCAAGCATTCCCGATATTTGTCCAAATGCAACTTCAAAGGCTGATGATGAGATATTAGGTCCCCCAATATTGCTCTCCACTGATGATGAGGCTGAATAGAACTGACGAGTAACAAGTAGGGAAACGGTTTGTTCTAACATTTGCTTTTCATCATTTCTATCAACGCGCATAAAAAGATCATCAACAGTTTGCTGGTCGGTGTTTGGAAGACGTATGTCGAAAGATGGGACAGGGTTCATTAGTTTTCCTGAAAGATTGATTACACTTTGAACATCAACTTGTTTTACATATTCTTTTCCAAGTATTGGTGCAAGTGAAGCTTTTGTTTTATATACCGCATTAACGTTAAGATAAGCATTGGTTGGGTCACCATTAAATTGAATTGTTCCTCCCTTTTCCAAAGCAAAAGTCTTTTCTATAACATTCATAAGAGAAAGCCCAAAGGTTCCTGTTTCAATATCAATTAAACCATACATATTGAACTTCCCTTTGCTGTTGATTTCCATCCTCAAATCCCCCGAACCTGAAGCTTTTAAATCTCCTCCAATTTGATTGAAGTTCATCGGCATTCCTATTTGCGCATCAGGTGTAACGGTTAGGTCAACATGGATATTAAGATCCATTTCTTTTTCTGGTGCTTTAAACAATTTGATTATTGTATCTTCTTTTTGCTTATTGAAATCAACGAATTGTATAAATGAATTTTTTGAAACATTTGTTTTACTTGAAATTGGAAGATAAACATTTGTACCTTTCTCTGTTTTTGCCTTAACATCTATCTTTAGGGTTGAAAGGTCGCCCATTATGGTTGCTTTTGCAGAGGCATAAGCTTCTCCATAATACATTTGATCAACAGAATATCTTGTATTAAGGATTTTAATTTTATCGGCATTTACAATTAAGTTAATGTAGAATTCCTGGAATTTATCGTGGGTTACGGTTCCATCTATAACTAATTTATTGTTTTCAATGTCGGTAAGGGTAAACTTATTTAATATAAATTTATTATTCTTTATGGTTAATTTGTCAGAAAAATAATACTTAGTATTAATAATATCAACCTTTAATGCTCCCTTATCAACTTTCAAAGTTCCTAAAATATCAGGGCTTGTAAACTTTCCTTTAATCTTTATATCATCACCACTAATAAACCCTTCTGCCTCAGAAGAAAAACTATTTAAGAAAGGCTCAATAGCATTCAAATCAAAGTTCTTAAGGCTTAAACTTAAATCTAAATTGTTGGTTTTGTTTTTTGGATAAATAAAACCATTTATTGATAATGGGGTGTTTTGATTTCCATTACTACCTTTATATAGGAGCTTTATATTTACAAGAAACTCATCATTTTTCATAGTATTACTAACATTGAGGTTGGCTATCCCCAAGAAGTTATTATTTAAGAATAAGCTGTCTATAATTAGGTCGGATGTCAGACTTGGTTTATTAAATAGACTGGTAAATGTAATGTTCCTATTTATCCTTCCCCCTAATTCAATTCCACTTGATTTAAGGAATGGATTGAAAGCACTAAGGTCAACATTATTAAAACCAATTTCTATTTTATCAGTACTTTTATCAGAAGCTATACCATTAATTGTTATACTTTCCTTTATCTTATTTAAAGAGAAGTTTAGGATAGCTAACCGCTCTCCATCATAACCTATTACATTGTTATTATTGATAATAATTTCACTTCCCATAACCTCAAAATGAGAATCTTCAAAACTACCTTGAATGCTATTGTTTGTGAAAATTGATTTAAAACTTATTTGTCCTTTTGTCCTATTTACAGTTTGATTATCAGCAAAATTAAGAGCCAAATTAACCTTTTTAGAATTAGAAATAACATCTAAAACAACATTCCTAATCAAAAGGCTATCGGTTATCATAAATTTTGAAGAATTTAGACTTGTGAATAGGTCATTATTTATAACCTTTGCATTTAACTTTATATCATTGAAGGTTATATCTCCAAAACTTAACTTATTTGTTCTAAAACTTAGTCTCAGCTTATCGATTGGATTTAATGAACCTTCAATGATAGTATTGCTACTTATAGCAAAGCTTGGTGCAAAGAGTGTGAAAACAGGCTCTGCATTCTTAATTGTTGAAGAAAAGTTTAGT